>Ga0222650_1000082_pt1 | contig 86429 bp, 70 predicted proteins | sample AntAcemetagen367_FD_179820 | JGI IMG/M metagenome (GOLD analysis project Ga0222650, IMG submission 179820) | Saline water microbial communities from Ace Lake, Antarctica - #367 | ecosystem: Environmental > Aquatic > Non-marine Saline and Alkaline > Saline | place: Antarctica: Ace Lake... | reverse complement strand
GAATTGAATAAGGCTATTGAAGCACGTAAGAGGAGAGAGAGGAGAGGCCATACTGTGCGATGTCGCAGCCCCTATATGGGAATTATTCTGAAAGACTTTCTCGCCAACGCGCTGTGGTGCAGGACAACAGCCGACATTGTCTCTGAATACTTTTCCGATAGTATTGGCGACGACCACGAGAGACACGAATCAGCTTTCAACAGGGCCTTCTCGAACCTGAAGCTTTCTAAAGGCCGCCGAAGCCACATCCCAAAGTGTCCGGACATAACCGGATAGATCCATCGCTCAAGCTTCGCGACAGGACCGAAACCATGGCTACTTGTATAGGTGATATGAATACATCACCTATACCCACTCAAACTGTCCCACAGAATCCAGAATGGATTCGCGTCGCCGAGGCCTGCGAATTCGCCCGCGTTTCGAAACCGGTCATTTACGACTGGATGAACAAAGGATGGATTAAAAACGTCTCCCTTCGCCAGCGAGGGCAAATCAAAGGCACACGGCTAATTTCCTTTGATTCTCTCCGGAACTTCTTGGAGAGCAAAGCAACTGGAGGAATCGAAACACCTAAAAACAACTACCCCACCGAAACCCGCAACTAATCGCGGACGGTGGGCCAGTCTTGTTTGGTAAGAAACACAGGATATAGCCCACCGCCCGCGTTTGCAATCCCGCAAACGCTATGAAATTAACAATTAAAGAAGCCAAGCTACGGCTTCCTATCCCTCAACTCGCCCAACGTTTAGGTATTATAGGAGAGATACCAGAACGAGACGGGAAAACCGTTCGATGCTGGTTCCCGGATAGACACCCAAACGGAGATAGAAAGCCCTCTTTTAACATTCATGAAGGGGGAACGCGGGGAAACTGTTTCAGTTGCGCGGTAAAATTCGACGGACCTGATCTTGTCTCGATGATTCTAGGTATTCCCAAAGAGGAAGGAATTAGCCGATTCGTTGAAATGGCGGGCGGTGAGAAACCTGTCACTTACTCCCCCACTAAAAGAAAAAGTATCAGGTTCCCTGATGACTTGTCAGAAGGGAGTGAAAGCGAGTGGCAGGCCGTAGCCAAAGGGCGGGCGCTCGATGTCCATGCCGTAAATCTTGCCGTTCAAATGGGAGTCTTGAAGTTTGGAACTGTATGCGGATTCAGTTGCTGGATTATTTTGGATGAATCCCGCAAAATCGCCGAGGCGCGCAGACTCGACGGAAAACACTTTCCCGAAAAAGGAACGCTCTCGGAGAGGAAAGCCCACACTCTTGCGGGAAGTCTCAAAAGCTGGCCAGTTGGAATTCAGACGACCCACAAAAGGCCTGAACTGTTCCGGAAGGTTCTCGTTTGCGAGGGCGGGCCAGATCTACTTGCCGCCTACCATTTCCTTCACATTACCGGGAATATGGATGCGCTTCCCGTCTCGATACTAGGGAGGGCAAACAAGACAATTCACTCAGAAGCGTTGCCGCATTTTAAAGGGCGAATCGTGCGGATCTATCCGCACGTGGATAAAGACGGGGGCGGATTGGAAGCGGCCAAAAGGTGGGGGAAAGAGATTCGAAACGCAGAAGCAGAAAAAGTGGATGCCTTTGATTTTTCACAGTTAGCCCGAAGAGATGGAAAGCCGGTTTCGGACTTGAATGATTGTGTTGTGATTCAATTCAATGATAAATCAGAACTGGAAGGACTGTTACCATGAGTCGAATTCTATCTTTAGACGATCCAGAAGAGGATCAAATAGACGTTCAACCAGTGAACGGCCCACCTCTTGATTTAGATCCGGTCGCAATGCGCGGAATAGCGGGCGACATTGTAAACAAGCTTTTGCCCTATACAGAAGCCAGCGCCCCGGCATTGCTTTTTAATCTACTAGCCGGATTTGGAAGCCAAGCCGGTCGACGCGCCTATACTTGCGCCGGTCCATCTAGGCACTATGCGAATCTATTCGGTATTTTGGTAGGACCATCGAACAGTGGGAGAAAGGGAACTAGCTGGAATAGTATCAAATCCATTCTTGAAGAGATCGATCCCGAGTGGACAAAAAGCAGGCAGGCGACCGGTCTTAGTTCCGGAGAGGGGTTGATTCATCACGTTAGAGATGAGCGAAGCGAGAAGCGACCGATTAAGGAAAAAGGCCGAATCACTGGCTATCAAGCTGAGATCGTAGACGAGGGAGTGACGGATAAGCGATTGTTTCTCATTGAAGAGGAATTTTCCACCGTCCTAAAGAGAATGAATGGTAGGGAGAATACTTTGAGCGCCATCGTTCGAGCAGCGTGGGACGGAAACGATTTGAGGAACCTTGTTAAGAATTCACCCGACAAGGCGACCGAGCCGCACATTTCCATTATCGGTCATATTACTAAAGCGGAGGCTTCCGATTTGGTGAAAGGCGTTGATTGCCAAAACGGTTTTGCGAACCGATTCCTCTGGATCTATACGATCCGGTCAAAGTTCTTGCCTGATGCCGGATTGATTCCCGTTGAGGAATTTAGTCAGGAAACAGCAGCCTTAAAACGAGCGCTGGAAATCGCGGACTATGAGAAAGAAATCCCCCTTAATGAAGAGGCAGCGGAGAAGTGGAGAGAGAGCTATCAGGAACTCGCCGAAGGGAAACCAGGCTTGATCGGTGCCGTAACTAGTCGAGCAGCCCCCCAAGTTAGAAGACTCGCTTTGGCCTACGCCCTATTGGAAGGAAGAGACGAACAATCCGTTCAGAATTTGGAGAGTGCCCAAGCCCTTTGGCGATACAGTGAGAATTCCGCAGCTTGGCTTTTCGGAACTCCTTTCAATGATCCGGATGCCGACAGGATTTTTGAAGCCTTACGAAAATCACCTGATGGCTTGTCTCGGAGTGAGGTAAACAAGGAAGTATTCAAAAACCACGCTGCAAGCGGGAAGCTAGACCGTGCTATTGAAATTCTCGAAAAGGCAGGCGCAGCCTATCGAAAGAAGGAGAAGACAGGCGGAGCAGATCGGGAGATATGGATTCTCACGGGTCTTGCTAAATGAGCGATAAAAGCGAAATAAGAGTCGATATATCTCATTTTTCGCTCTTTTCGCAGCAAACGCGGGATTCATTTTGGAATACGAGCCCGTTTAAAGCGCATAATTCTTGCGCCCTCAATCAGCACCGTGTTTCATTGCCACGCTTGCACAGTCGACCTAATAGGGTTGAATCGTTAAGTAAACCCTATTGAATCGAAGAATATGCCCATGCTGAACTGGATCGGAAAAGAAGCCGTTTTGAATTCGCTCTGGCTCTCCCGCCCGGTGGGCGGTTTCGTTGCTCGCGGATTCAACGAGGAGATGATTTCATCGAAGAACACCATAAAAGAAAGCAAATGTCTCGCTTAACTGATCTCATTAGAAAGGCAAAAACCGAAGACCCGCAGCTGGGAGCCGATCTGGAACGCGAGTTCCGTGCGCTGTCATCGCGTTTGTCCTTTGGCTTAAATTTCGAGCGCCACAGCCCGGAAGCCGTGGAATTACCGAAGCGTCCGGTGCGCCGGGGCGATAAAGTGCGGGTGCTACCGCCACGCGGCTCGACCACCAAGGGCGACCAACGGCTCTGGCAGGTGAAGGCCATCCGCAAGGCCAAGAAGGAGGCCGATCTGGAACTGCCCGACTCGGAGGAAGCGGAATCCCAAACCGTGGTGCTGGACGATCTCGTCGTCGTCGCGGAATTCGGCGACATCATCTACCCAGGTCTGGTCCCCACGGGGAAAGTCTCACGCGGTAAGGACAAGCCCTCGCACACCGTCATTAATGGTGAGAACTACCACGTTCTGAAAGCCCTGACTTGGACACATCGGGGCAAGGTGGATGCTATCTACATTGACCCTCCCTACAACACGGGCGCGAAGGATTGGAAGTACAACAACGATTACGTCGAGGGCGAGGACCTGTATCGCCACAGCAAATGGCTGGCGATGATGGAGCGGCGATTGCTCATCGCGAAAGAGTTACTTAATCCGGCGGATTCCGTTCTAATTGTCACGATCGACGAGAAGGAATATCTGCGGCTAGGATTGCTGCTTGAGCAAATTCTTCCTGAAGCTAGCATTCAGATGGTTACCATTGTAATAAATCCAAGTGGTGCTTCTGGTGACGGATTTTCTAGGGTAGAGGAATACGTTTTCTTTGCTCGATTTGGATCATCTGCGCCAGAAAGGACTTTTGATAATTTGCTTACGGATATAGACGCTAAGGATGGGCGAGTTAAAGGTGGATTAAGTTGGGAATCGTTTCTTCGCAGTGGTGTGGGAAATACTCGATCCGCGCGACAAAACCTCTGCTATCCGATTTTAATTGATCAAAAAACACATAAGATTGCCGGTGTTGGTGATCCACTGTCAGGTTCTGACGATTCAAGGCCAACCGAAATTGATGGACTTCCAGTTGCATGGCCTATTCGGAAAGATGGTGCATTAGGAATGTGGCGACGTGACCGAAAGGGCCTCATTGATTTAATTAGTAATGGTTATGCATTCGTTTCCAAATGGGACGAAAAGCGGAAGACATGGAGCCTCAAATACTTACTGTCTGGAACAATCTCTAGAATCGAATCGGGCGAACTGCCTGTAGCGAGAACTGGAGAAAACGGTCAGGTTGTTGCTGTTGGAGAAAATCAAAAAATGCGCGTAGCTAAGACGGTCTGGAATAGGCCTTCCCATAACGCAGGGAAACATGGGTCTGACTTACTCAGGTCGCTATTGCCAAACCCGCGTTTTCCGTTTCCGAAGTCGCTGTATGCAGTCGAAGATGCGCTGCGCTTCTGCATTAAAGGAAAGCCCGAAGCCGTTGTCCTCGACTTCTTCTCGGGATCTGGCACGACTGCCCATGCCGTGATGCGGATCAACAAGCAGGATGGCGGCAAGCGCCAATGTATCAGCGTCACCAACAACGAAGTTGGAGCGGACGAGCAGAAGGCGCTTCGGGAACAAGACTTGCGCCCCGGCGATCCCGAGTGGGAGAAGCTAGGTATTTGCGACTACATTACCAAGCCCCGCGTTCAGGCAGCCATTACTGGCGAAACGCCGGATGGCGAAGCAATCAAGGGCGACTACAAGTTTACCGATGAGTTCCCGATTGCGGATGGCTTAGAGGAAAACGCAGCATTCTTCACCCTGAGCTACGAGACGCCGCTCGCCGTCAGCTATCAGACCGCCTTCGCCCACATCGCTCCGCTTTTGTGGCTACGCGCAGGCAGCGTGGGCCGCCGTATCGACAAACTGCCCGCCAAGGGCTGGGACGTGGCTGATGCCTACGGCTTACTGGTGGAACTCGATAAGGCCACCGATTACCTCAAAACCGTGCGCAAGACGAAAGGTCTATGCATCGCCTACATCGTAACCGATGATGAGCGCCGTTTCCAATCGCTGGCGCGTCGCCTGCCCGAGGGCGTGGAGGCGATCCGGCTCTATGAGTCCTACTTGACAAATTTCGCATTTACCAACGGAGAAGACGCATGAAGTTCACTCTAAAAGACTACCAGAACGAAGCCGTCATCGACGTGCTTTCCAACTTAAAAAAAGCGCGCAAACGTTGGCGTGAGGACGGCGACCGCCACGCCTTCTCCCTGACCGCCGCCACCGGCGCAGGTAAAACCGTCATGGCGGCAGCGGTATTCGAGGCATTGTTTCACAGTGACGACGGCTTTGACTTCGACCGCGATCCCGGCGCGGTAGTGATCTGGTTCAGTGACGACCCCTCGCTCAACGAACAGACCCGCTTTCGCCTGATGGAGTCTTCCGACCGTATAAGGCATAACGACTTGGTAGTGGTGGAAAACACCTTCAACCGCGCAAAGTTCAATCCCGGAAAGATCTACTTCCTCAATACACAGAAACTCAGCAAGAAGAGCCTGCTGGTGCGTGGCTTCGACGGCGACGAGGACGGCAGCACTTTCCCTCAAATGCGCCCCGACCTGCGGAGCCACACAATTTGGGACACGATCCGCAACACCATCGAAGACCCGGCGCTGTCACTTTATCTGGTGTTGGACGAGGCGCACCGCGGCATGGGTAAGCAAAAGCCGGAGAAGTCCACCATCGTCAAACGGCTCATCAACGGTGAAAAAGGCGTGCCCGGTATTCCCGTGGTGTGGGGTATTTCCGCCACGGTGGAGCGATTCAACAAAGCGATGGAAGTCGCTACCGGCCGCACCACCCTGCCACCCGTTACCGTGGACCCAACGCGTGTTCAGGATTCAGGCCTCTTGAAGGACATCATTGCGCTGGACATTCCCGACGAAGCGACGGGAGATTTCGATACCGTGCTCGTGCGCCGCGCCGCCGACAAGCTTCTTGAATCAACCAAGGAGTGGGCCGCCTATACCGAGCAACAGGACAGCGGTGAATCCGTTCTCCCCTTGATGGTGCTACAAGTGCCAAACACTCCCAACCACAACGACATAGCGCGTGCGTTGGAGACGATCTTTAAATACTTTCCAGATGTGACGGAACACAACGTGGCTCATGTGTTCGGCGAGCACACGACGCAGAAATTCGGCAACTATTCCGTGCCCTACATCGCTCCCCAGCGAGTGCAGGACGATACCTGGGTACGCGTATTGATCGCCAAGGACGCTATCAGCACCGGGTGGGACTGCCCGCGCGCTGAGGTAATGATTTCCTTCCGGCCAGCAAAGGACCAGACTTACATCGCACAGTTGCTGGGCCGTATGGTGCGTACCCCGCTGGCGCGTCGTATCCCCGGCAATGACAGACTTAACACCGTGGACTGTCTGTTGCCGAAGTTCGATAAGGAGACAGTGGAGAACGTCGTCAGAGCCTTACGCGAAGGTGGCGGTGAAACGCCGCCAACAGGTCGCATCCTCGTCAACCCGATTGAGATGAAGCCGAACCCTGCAGCCTCCGAAGAGGTTTGGGAGAAATTCGTTTCCCTGCCCGCTCAAACCCGTCCCCAGCGGGGCGCGAAGCCAGCCATTCGCTTAACCGCACTGGCACATGAGCTTGCATCCGACGGCCTTCTGTCCGGTGCCGGAGGAAAGGCGCATGCTGCCATGCACAAGATGCTGGATAAATTTATCAAAGACCGGGCCAAGGATTATGACGAGAAGCGCAAGATGGTGATGACGGTTGAGGGACGCACTATCATCGCCGACATGTGGAAGGGCAAAACCCGCGACGAGGCCTTCCAAGCGGAGGCCGACGACGCCGTGATCGGCGATGCCTATCGCCGCACTGCGCGAATCATTAGCCCGGACATTGCTCGTACCTACACGATGGAGCGGGCGAAACGCCATCCGGAAGCGGAAGACGACTTGGATGAAGCGCTGATCGATTCACGCGAAGATGTAGCCGCGCTGCACCTGATGGAGAACCTGCAAATCATCTTCGATGCACAAGCCAAGAAGTTGGCCGACGAATGGTTCGCCAAATACCGAGTACAAGTCAAAGATCTGCCGCACGATCGGCAGGACTCTTACCGGCAGATCGTGGCATTGAGCACTGATCCCCAAGACGTGGATTTAGCGAGGCCCATGTCCCGGTTCGAGCCAACCAAAGCCCGAGAGAACGATGGCCCAGAAATTGAGATTCCGACCTACGAGCACCATCTTCTGTGCGACGCGAACGCCTTATACCCAGCTGAATTACGGACATGGGAAAGAGCTGTTTTGAAAACGGAGATGGAACGGGACGATTTCTCGTTCTGGTATCGCAATCCCGACCGCCCGAGCCAGGATTCGCTGGGAATCTCTTATGCAGATGGAGACGACACGAAAATAGTTAGGCCCGACTTCATTTTCTTCGCGGAAGAGGAAGGCAAAATCGTGGTAGACATCGTCGACCCGCACGGCTTTCACTTGGCGGATGCTTTGTTCAAACTGCGAGGATTGGCTATATACGCAGAAACCCATTCGCAGATTTACCGGCGCATCGAAGCCGTTGCAGAAACGGGCGGCAAACTGCGCGTGCTGAATTTGACCTGCAACGAGATTCGTCAAGCAGTTATGAACGCGACGAGCGCGGAAGCTCTCTACAAGGGGGCAATGGCGGGTGATTACGTGTAGGAGCTTTGAGCAGCGGTAAGCTTGGCTGGAGCCTTTCTTATCCTTGTTAAAGTCCCTCTCTCGGTGGAATGTCTGCCATGAAGCTTTCACGGGAGAGACTATATCGAATTTTTACTATTTTAGAGCGGCAAGGCGGTTCCGAAACCCTTCGCCAGTTGTCTAGGCGCTTCGCGTTCCACGGCAAGGAAATCGAGGAAGCAGTTGCCCTTGGATGGGTGACAATCGAGACCCGAAAACCGCCAACCGGACGCCCGTCCCGAGTAGTTTACAGACTTAGCGAAAACCAACCCGCGAAACTCCCCCCGCCCCGCTCTCGAATCGAGAAATCGATTAGCCACAAACACTGGAAGTTTGCCATTTACTCCGTCTGCTCCGCTGTAAAAGGAGGAGGGCAATTAGGGTTTTCTTCATACGTCGACGCATATCAATGCGCTTATCCTGACGCAATAAGCAGAGAGGGCGCTCATGCAAGTTGCAGTCGCCTCCTTAGAAACCCGAATATCTTCGCCGCCAGGCAATGGCTCTACGCTAAAACGAATGGGGAGATTCCAGCTATCAAAACTCCGGCAACAGAAACTGAAATCTGGGAGCAATTGAAGGAAGCAGGGTCTTGGCGAGCGAGATACGCGCCAACGTCAACACACAGATTTAGAGAGAAGCCGTGGTATTGAGGCTCCCGCAAGCTCTATCTAAGGATCAATTTCCAAAGACGACGGCGATCAGAGGCCACTGTAACGCAACTGATGGATGGGGATGTGTGAACCTGATTATTCCCATTTCGTTCCGTGTTGCAATGTAGTCCCGCACAATCACCGAACCAAGCCCAAACCTTTACTTCTTCTTCTTTGATGTATCCGGCTTCTAAGGGGCCAAAGTTTTACTCGGTGGCGGTGTGCTGGGCTGTGCTCATTTTTCTAGTATGGCGGACACAGGAGCAATAATTACTGACCTCCCGCACTCTTTCTCTGCAGCTTCCCAATCACAATCCGCCCTCAAACTGAATCATTGCTGCGAGCGTGGAGGCGGTGAAATCTTTTCGATGTTCACCGAAAAGGTCTTCTCGTCGGGTACTGCTCTCTTGATCTCGGGTGGGATGTTTTCGCCCCACAATCGACTAAGAAGTCGACAGAGGTAGACGGGATCGAGTGCGGACTTGTATCCTAGGATGACCGAAGTGAGGGCACCAACAGGGAAGCCGACAAAGTAGCGTCCCTGATCGGGCACGCAGCTTGGGAGATGCATGATGAGACGGACTTCTCTCTCAAATTCCCACTCCTTCGACTTAGAGCCATATAGGGCGCGAACCATCGCGTCAATGTAGTCACCATCGATTTCCCAATCGCATGCCGATCTGCACTTCGGGCGATTGGTCACGTAATCTATGATCATTGGATTATGTCCGTATCCAAGGTCATTCTCCCCGTCACTTAGCTTCTGCGAATCAAATTCAAGCGCGATTCCGCTACCAGATTCTGCATACAACCCCCATACAGCAGCGCTTTTCGGATCGCCAGAAAAGCATAATAGACCAGAACGTTTTGAAGCAGTATCTATCACTTTCTCTGTCCATGATTCCTGAGAATGCTCGTCGTCGTCGTCACTAGGAGGAAAGAGAATCGGACGGCAATCGTGAACGTCGTTCAACTCCGGAAGCAGGGAAACCTTCAGTCTCTTCTCATTGAGCACCTTTAGCGCCATATCTTCCGAGAGAAATTTGTAAACCAGTTTGCTCATACGTTAACAAATGGTAGCAAGAAATCGCCACTGTCATCCCGAAAACCCTTCAAATACCTAACCGACCTAGCTTGACCTGTTGCCACTCCCGTTGCCACTGGCCGCGCAGAACCTTCATAACACGTTGATTATGAAGGTGGCAGACAGAGTGGGATTCGAACCCACGGTAGAGTTACCCCTACACACGCTTTCCAAGCGTGCTCCTTAAACCACTCAGACATCTGTCCTTAGTCGCAGAAGTTGCGAGCGCCTAAAGTGCGTTGATTTTACTGATTCGCAAGGAAAAATCTCGCTAGCAACGCCTTCCATTTAGAAGGGATGAGAAAACAAACGAAGCCGATCCGACTCTTTTGAGCCATCCAAATACGCGTACCATTCGCGTTCCCCTGTGAATTTTCTAAGGGGAATGGAAAAGAATTGCCGCGAACGCAGCGAATAGCTCTGGTTCAATCAGCCATCGGGCCTAGCACCCCCTTCTCTCAAAAAAAGGAAGCTCCTCGACGTAGACGTGCTCGGCCATTTGCACTCCCAGCTGAACCGACAAACCTCTGATCGATTTCAATCACGGTTAGGATGGTGTTTTTTCAGAAAAGCCCTAGACTGAATGACGATGGACGCTAGCGACACTAACTGCCTCCCCTACTTGAAGGCGCTCTCAGACGATACTCGCTGGCAGATCGTCGAGGCACTCATTTCAGCGGATGATCCGATGACGCTTGGTGAGCTCGCCACGAAACTCAAAATTTCGAACTACAAAGCTTCCCGTCACGTCAGTGTTCTCGAAGAGGTCGGCATTCTCGAAACGAAAAAAGTAGGGCGCCGAAAATTTCTGTCGGTCGAGGAGTCCTACCGTGCACCTATTTCATCAGGCCGCGAAGTGCTGAATCTGGGATGCTGTTCTTTCGAGTTTCCGCAGGAACAATGAAGGTGGAATAATAGTTGCACGAAATCGCAACTAATGACACCTTCCATTTCTATGCGATTTTTGTCTCTTCCTATTGCCGCCACAAGTCTCGTCCTTGTCTTCTTCACTGCCTGTTCGGAATCTGATCCATCAAAGAGCCTTCTTATCACGGGGTCGAGCACCGTTGCTCCCGTCGTAGCCGATGCGGCGCAGCGTTACGAGAAAGAAAATCCCGGTCTTCGTATCGACGTGCAGACAGGAGGTTCTTCCCGCGGGATCAGTGATTCCAGAAGCGGTCTCGCCCAGCTCGGGATGGCTTCACGCGCCCTCAAAGCTGATGAAAATGATATCGACGCGGAAACAATTGCGATGGACGGCGTCTGTCTCATTGTTCACAAAGACAACCCGGTGAAGGGTCTTTCGCGGGATGAGATCGCGGCGATCTACCAAAAAAAGAAATCCAACTGGGCAGAGTTCGGCGCTAGCAACGCTGACATCGTCGTGGCAAGCAAGGCCGAAGGGCGCGCCACTCTTGAAGTCTTTCTCGGCTACACAAACCTCGATAGCGCAGACATTCAGGCGGATGTGATCGTCGGGGAAAACCAACAGGCAATCAAGACTGTGGCCGGCAATCCCAATGCAATCGCGTATGTTTCGATTGGTGCGGCAGCGAGTGAGGCGAAAGCCGGCACACCTATTAAATTAATCTATATAGACGGCATCGAGCCGACCACGGAAAACGTCGCCAAAGGAACTTTTCCCATCACGCGCCCACTCAACGTAATCACCAAGGGAGAGGGCACGGAACTGTCGCGCGCGTTTCTGGAGTATCTCAAGTCAGACAAGATCCGTGACATTATCGAAACGCATCTCTATGTCCCGGTCTCTCAGTGATTGTATCCTGAAGTCGTCGCTGGGATTTGCGGCACTCCTCTCTGGAAGCGTTATCGTCGCCGTGATCGCCTTTCTTTTTCATGAAGCGTGGCCGGCGCTTTCATCGGGGAAGCTCTCCCACTTCCTGACCGATCTCAAATGGCAACCGGGATCCGATCGCGATCCCCAGTATGGGATCGCCCCCATGATTCTCGCTTCGATTCTCGTGACTCTGCTCGCGAGCCTCATCGCGATTCCACTGGGAGTCGGTGGTGCAATTTTTCAACAGTTCTACGCGCCGACCTTTCTCGGAAACATTCATGACCGCCTCCTCGAATTACTCGCTGGAATTCCCTCCGTCATTTTCGGATTCTGGGGACTCACCGTGCTCGTCCCGGCGATTAACAAATGGCACCCTCCAGGACAAAGCCTCCTCGCGGCGGCTCTGGTTCTCGCGCTCATGATTCTGCCAACAGTCGGCCTGACGTCACGGTCCGCGATTCGCTCCCTCGATCCCGGTTTGCTACAGGGGGCTGCCGCGCTGGGAATAGGGCGACCTTCTATGATTTTGCGAGTGATCCTCCCCGCTGCCTTTCAAGGAATCGGATCCGGTTGTCTCCTCGCGATTGCACGAGCCGTCGGCGAAACTCTCGCCGTCGTCATGGTCTGCGGCAATATCGCTCAAATCCCCCACAGCGTCTTCGATCCGGTGCGCCCGATTACTTCGACGATCGCACTCGAGATGGGCTACGCCTCCTCCGACCACCGGGCACTCCTCTATGCATCAGGACTGATTTTGGTAGTCATGACAGGAGCATTAGTTGGCTGGCAATCCTTTCGCAGAGAACCCCTCACCCCATCACAAAAAGGATGAGAAACGGTCGCCCCAGTGATATTCTTCTAGGTGGCCTCTGCGCCTTGGCAGCACTCACCGGTGTCGGAGCTTTGTTCTGGATCATTGCGGATCTACTGCAACTTGGCCTTCCTCAAATCTCAATTGGTTTTCTCACCGGCGAGGTGACCGAGTCAGGTCGCTCCGGTGGGATTGGACCCATCCTCGTCTCGACCGCGTTGATCCTCCTTTCCGCTCTCGTCGTCGCCGTGCCACTGGGAGTCGGTTGCGCTCTCTGGTTTTCTGAAATGATCCCGGAAGAAAATCGTGGCGGTCAATTGCTCACCGCGTCAATCGACCTCCTTGCGAGCGTTCCTTCGATTGTCTTCGGATTGTTCGGCATGGTCTTTTTTTGCCAGGTATTGGGGCTTGGCTTTTCGATTCTCTCAGGCGGGCTCACGCTTGGGTGCATGATTTTGCCCATCATGATTCGAACGACGATATCAGCGATGCGCGCGATTCCGTGTGAGCTACGTCCTGCGGCAGCGGCACTGGGATTAACTCAAACAACCACCCTCGGGAAAGTGCTCCTCCCCCGTGCCGTGCCCGGTATTCTTGTCGGAATCACGATCGGCGTGGCCCGCGCCCTTTCCGAAACAGCGGCTCTCATCTTCACAAGCGGCTACGCCACGCGGTGGCCGGGATCTCTCAGCGATTCGGGCCGCGCGGTCTCCGTGCACATTTATGACCTTGCGATGAATATTCCGAACGGATCGGCGCGCGCATCAGCGAGTGCCCTCGTCCTTCTTCTTCTCATTCTCACGATCAATCTCGCCGCCTCTTTCTTCTCTGATCGATGGCTCGCTAAACAGTCCGCCTCTTGCTCCACTCTTAATGGATAGTCTCTCCATCTCAGATCTCACGATTCGCTACGGGAATTTCACTGCGGTGAAGGAAGTTTCTCTCGAAGTCCCTTCCGGCGAGATCACCGCTCTCGTCGGTCCTTCGGGTTGCGGAAAAAGCACCTTTCTCGCTTCATTGAATCGCCTCACTGATCTCACCCCGGGATGCCTTGCCGATGGCAAGATTCTCCTTGGAGAGGATGGCTGCATTTTGAGGTCCGGGATCGATGTCTTGCAACTTCGCCGGCGCATTGGGATGGTCTTTCAAAAGCCCAATCCCTTTCCCCAATCGATTTCCCGAAACTTCGAAATCCCACTTCGAGAGCACGGAATACCCAAATCAGAAGTCGACGACCGGACTGAAACAGCCTTGCGCGATGTCGGTCTCTGGGACGAGGTCTCGGAACGCCTCGATCAAAGCGCCCTCAATCTCTCCGGCGGGCAGCAGCAAAGGCTCTGCATCGCAAGGGCTCTCGCCCTCGATCCTCAGGTCATCCTTTTTGACGAGCCCTGCAGTGCTCTAGATCCTCTCGCATCAGCCGTCGTCGAAGATCACATCGCAGCCCTGCGGGGAAAGGTTACTGTCATTATCGTGACTCACAACCTCGCTCAGGCGCGACGAATTGCTGACTCCACTGCCGTCTTCTGGATTCGCAACGGAGCCGGAACGATTGTCGAACATGGCCCCACAAAAACCATTTTCAGCGCCCCGAAAGATCCCGATGCGTCTTACTATTTGAGCGGAGAACGCGGGTAATCAAAGCGACTCACCCTGCCACGACAGCTGCTTCCTCAATTTCCCAGCGGATGTAGGCGTCGGCATATTCCGAGCATTGATCAACGAGGTCTTCATGGACCCCATCGCCGGCGAGCTTTCCCTTTTCAAGAAAAAGAATCCGCCGTGCCTGACGCAGTAAATCGATCCGGTGAGTCACCAAAACAGTCGTCCCCTCGCCCTCTCTCGTCCGTGACAGAATTGCATCATGAATCAAGGACTCACTCTCAGGCTCAACTGAGGCCGTCGGTTCATCCAATAGAAGAATCCGGGGAACTGTCAAAAAGGCCCTCGCAAGACTGAGCCTCTGCCGCTGTCCCCCCGAAAGTTTCACCCCATTTTGACCGACTTGTGTCTCGTAACCTTGTGGTAAGGCGAGGATGAAATCATGAGCATTGGCCGACTCCGCCGCAGAAACAATTTCCTCAGCGGTCGCTCCCGGTCTTCCATAATTCAAGTTTTCCCGAATCGTCCCATCGAACAAATAATTATCCTGACCGACGTAGCCGGTCTCCTTTCGAAGGGAGGCAAGGGTCACATCCCTGATGTCTCGCTCATCTATCAAAACCGATCCGGCATCGACGTCATAGAAGCGGGGAATCAAATTGAGAAGGGTACTCTTTCCTGAACCACTCCCACCTGCCACGGCGACAAATTCACCGGGTTGAATCGAGAAACTGACTCCGTTTAAAACAGGCTTGCCCGGGACATAGGCAAATTCGACGTCAGCAAAATTGATCGCCCCTTTCGACCCTTCGAGAGATGCTGCGCCCTCTCGATCAGTGATCGCAACCGGTGCATCGAGCAGCTCCATGATACGGGTAGCGGCAGCTCTTGCGCGCTGAAGGATATCGCTGGTCTGCGCAATCGTCCTAATCGGACTCTGCAATCGCCACCAGAAGCCGCGATAGGCAATCAGAGCGCCGAGACTGAACAGATTGCTATCAATCATGATCAACCAGGCTCCCAAGCCGAGCATGATGAGATTATTGATAAACCCGAAGATAGAAACAATCGGAAAATAGGTATTCCGGAGTCGACTCGCTTTCACACTCGACTCGTAAAAACCATCCGCGTTTTCCTTAAAGTCAGCGCTTTCACTCTCTTCCCGACCAAATGACTGCGTCACCAAAATCCCTGCGAGTCGGTCTTGCACGAAAGAACCGATGTTACCGAGTTTCTTCCTCACTCCCGCATAGATCGATTTCACCTTGCGATTGTATTTCCGGATAAAAATGAAGGCGAAAGCCAGCGGCAGAATCGAAGCAGTACCCACGACCGGACTGATCCAAAGCACCATCCCCGCCACCACAAAAAAGGTCACAATTTCCTCGAGCAAAGAAGTGAGCCCCTGAAGGACCGACTGTTCCATCGCATCGACATCGCTGGTGATGCGAGTGACTAATTCCCCCGTGCTGCGATCCCTGTGATAGGCGAGTGACTGAGATTCAAATTTTGAAAATAATTCCCCCCGAATATCCCGAACAAACGCCTGCCCCGTTTTTTCCAACAAGTAACTTTGAACCGCCCCTGCCCCGAGACCAACGAGATAGGTCAGGAACATGACGACTAGCCACACCCCGAGAGCGCCCCGCGTGAGCGTTTTTTCCACGAGCGCATCTGCAACGAATCCCCAAACCAAGGGGTGAAAGTTAATGAAGGGAACCGCAAGAACCAAAAGGGTGAGCGCCCACATGATACGCTTACGGTAAGGTTGCAGGCGTGACCAGATGCGACCCGCGAGTTCGCGGTCTGTCAGGTCGTAGGTGGATTCAGTTTCCGACATCACCTCTACACTACGTTGCCCACCGAAAACACAACGCATAAAGATTGTCGTAAGACGACTCTGAGATGTCGACAAACTGGCTACCCTCTTTTCGAGAAAGAGAAGAAGCCCCTGATCCCCCTCTGTTTGATCACGCGCCTAACAGACTCAGGTCATCCCTCTTACCCTCTTGACTCGTGTCCTCCGAAAAATACGGTCCTGGTAATTGCGTCCATTCCTCTCCTCGTGGTCTTTTACCTCAGTATTCGCTGCCGCGAGTAGAATCTCCCGATCCAGTCGTTATTCGAAAGCGGGAAGAGATCATCAATTTTCGAAAGCGAGAGGTCAAACAGAGAAATGCCTTGGCCGAGGAGGACCGACTCACGGAGAAGGAAATTGGTGCCGCCCGAATCAAACTCCTCAAAGCCGAAATCCCCTTTCCCGGAACGAAAATAGAACACGGCTTCAAGTGGCGGCGATTAAGAGAAAAAGGCATTCGTTCGAATCAATCTCCCCGGAGCCTTGCGCCGGAGACTCGTTCAAATGATGATGGCTTCGCCTCACTTTCACCCCTCACCCCGACACCAACTAACCGACTTGAACATTTTGGCCGAGCTTGGAACCAGCCTATCTTATGAGGGTTCCATAAAATTGTATCGCCCCCTCATCTCAATAGCGTTCATTGGCTTTGCCAGCACCCTCACCGCTGACACTCCGGTGGATCACAAAACAATCGTTTCACCCGGCGAGGCCCTCATCGGTAAAGACCCCTTCACCTGGAAAGGCCCCACTCAATGTCACCGTGCTGGCGGAACGCAACTGCCCAAAGTCGCACCGGAGCCGCGTTGAGTGATCGATCGCGGCGGCAACCTTCACCGTGTCCGCATTCAGGGCGAATGTGCAAAAGCGAATATGAACCCGCCGCACGTGGTCGCGGAGGATTATCATATCGCCATGATGCGCGTCGGCGATCATGTTAAGGCTGCGAATTCACCCAAGCCCGAGTTCATCGCTCGGCTCACCCTTTCAGACCTCATTCACCTCACGACTTTACTCGATCGCCTCAAGAGCTGATCCCCTTCATCCCCTCGCTCAATATCCACGATCATGAATCGACGTCACTTCATCAATCGCTCTCTTATTTCCACCGCTGCTATCGGGAGCGGTTCCGCCATCGCCAAAGAATCGGTCAAGAGAGAGCCCGAGACGGTAGTGAAGTCACTCTTCCAGAGCCTTACCGATGCTCAAAAAAAGGAGATTACCTTCAGCTTCGACAACGCGCTTAAAACGAAGATTTCGAACAACTGGCACATCACAAAACCTCGCATCGGAAGCTTTCTCGACAAGGATCAGAATGCGATGGTGAAGGAGATCTTCATGAAGGCACACTCGGAGGAGTATGCGCAGGTCGTCTACGATCAAGTCGTGCACGACAGCGGCAAAAAGGGATTCGGCGATTCTTCGATCGCGATCTTCGGCGAACCCGACACCGGTAAATTTGAATTTGTCCTTACAGGACGCCACACGACCCGCCGCATTGACGGCGACTCAGTCAAAGGCAAAGCCTTCGGAGGACCCATCTTCTATGGTCACGCCGCAAGCGGTTTCGATGAAGGCCCGGACCACAAGGGAAATGCTTATTGGTTCCAGGCGCAAAGCGCGAACAAAGTCTTTGAGATGCTTGACGGGAAACAGCGTGAAACAGCGCTCCTCGACAAATCACCCAGCGATACCGCAAACGTAGTTAAACTGACACGCGGTGCGGTCGAGATCCCCGGCCTCGCCGTCGCTGATATGTCCGCCGACCAAAAAGGTGCCATGACAGGAGTCCTTTCCGACCTCCTCAAGCCCTTCCGGGAAGCCGATCGCCTCGAGTCGATGGCGCTGATCGAAAAAGCGGGCCTGGATAAGCTGCACCTTTCTTTCTTCAACGACGATGATCTCGGCAAAGACGGTGTCTGGGACAACTGGAAACTTGAAGGGCCGAACATGGTCTGGTATTTCCGCGGAGCTCCCCACGTTCACACCTGGGTACACATTTCCGATCCCGATGCGCCCCGCGCACCACGTGCCTAAAAAGCGATCTCAGATTGAATCCCCACCCTCTCGCGGTATCATGGCCTCCGAGCGTAGATAAGCGTGCCCGCATCGCCGCATTCTCTCGACTGCCTCCTTTCTACTCCCTTCTATTAAAATGGACTTCGCCTACCATAAACCGTTTCCTCTCGGACCAGATAAAACCGAATACCGACTTGTCTCCACCGAAGGAATCGAAGTCTCTGAATTTGAAGGCAAAAAGATTCTCAAAGTCTCTCCTGAAGCGATTACGAGACTTTCCAACGAGGCGATCAAAGACATTTCGTTCATGCTGCGGCCATCGCATCTGAAGCAAGTTGCCGCGATCCTCGATGATGAGGAAGCATCCGACAACGATCGCATGGTCGCGCTGACACTGCTTCGCAATGCAGAGATCGCAGCGCGTGGGATTCTCCCGATGTGCCAGGACACCGGAACCGCGATCGTCATGGGTAAGAAGGGTCAGCAAGTCTGGACAGGCGCTTGCGACGAAGAGGCGATCGCGGCCGGCATTTGGAAAACCTATCAAGAGGAGAATCTTCGCTACTCACAGATGACTCCCCTCACTCTTTTCGATGAGCAAAACACGAAGAACAATCTTCCGGCCCAGATCGAGGTCTACGCCACTGAGGGCGCTGCTTACGAATTTCTCTTCGTCACCAAAGGAGGCGGATCCGCCAACAAGACGTTCCTTTATCAGGAGACGAAGGCTCTCCTTTCGGAAAAACGTTTCGTCGACTGGGCCGTTGGAAAAATGGCGACACTCGGCACTTCAGCTTGTCCTCCCTATCACATGGCATTTGTTGTGGGAGGGACCAGCGCTGAAGCAACTCTCAAGACCGTGAAGCTCGCTTCGACTCGCTACTATGACGAACTTCCCACCGAAGGGAGCGACAAGGCACAAGCATTCCGCGATGTCGAAATGGAAAAAAGACTCCTCAAGGAAGCAAGAGAAGTGGGAATCGGGGCGCAGTTCGGAGGCAAGTATTTCGCCCTCGACGTTCGCGTGATTCGACTCCCCCGTCATGGCGCAAGCTGCCCCGTCGGTCTCGGCGTGAGCTGTTCCGCCGACAGACAGGCCAAAGCAAAAATCACCGAAGACGGAATTTTCCTCGAACAACTTGAGACCAACCCCGGACAGTATATCCCCGACAAATGGCGTGACCATCAATTCCACGGCGTCCCTCTTGATCTCAATGAAGGAATGGAGGCGACACTCAAAACGCTCTCCAAGTATCCCGTGACGACAGCGCTCGAGCTCACCGGAACCATCATCGTAGCTCGTGACATCGCCCACGCGAAACTCCGTGAGATGATGGAGGCCGGAAAAGACCTTCCCGACTATATCAAGGAGTATCCAGTCTACTACGCGGGGCCAGCGAAGAAGCCTGATGGAGTCGCGAGCGGCTCGTTCGGACCGACCACAGCGGGAAGAATGGATCCCTACGTTGAACTTTTCCAATCACACGGCGCCTCCATGGTCATGATTGCGAAAGGCAACCGAAGCCAACAGGTCACTGATTCATGCAAAGAGCATGGGGGGTTTTACCTCGGATCGATCGGAGGCCCTGCCGCGATTCTTGCTCAAAACCACATCAAGAAAGTGGAAGTGTTAGACTTTCCTGAACTGGGAATGGAAGCGGTCTGGAAAATCGAAGTCGAAAAGTTTCCCGCCTTTATTCTTGTGGATGACAAAGGCAACGATTTCTTCAGAGATCTCAATTCCTGCCCCGTCGCTTAAGAACAGAGTGAGCCCTGATATGCAAACCGAAATTCGCCTCGAAGAGCCGGGCCGCTTTGTCGCGACTCAAGGGCCTCTTCCCGAACCTGCCCCCGGTGAAGCACTCCTCCGCATCCGGCGCATCGGCGTCTGTGGCACTGACATTCACGCCTTTCACGGAAGGCAGCCGTTTTTCGAGTACCCGCGGATCCTCGGGCACGAGTTGGGAGCCGAAGTGGTTTCCGTGAACGGTGAGTCTTCCTTTTCGCCCGGCGATCCTGTTGCCGTCGAGCCCTACTTCAACGACGACGCCTCCCCTGCTTCACAAAAGGGAAAGACGAACTGCTGCGAATCACTGAAGGTTCTCGGCGTCCACACAGATGGCGGAATGCGCCCCCTCATCACCGTCCCCGTCAACAAGCTGCACCGCGCCGCGAGCGCATCGATGGACCAGCTCGCGCTTGTCGAGATGCTTTGTATCGGGCAACACGCCGTGAACCGCAGCCTCGCCGGCGTGGCAGATCGGACCCTCATTCTCGGCGCGGGCCCGATCGGCCTCAGCGTCCTCTCTTTTCTACAAAATCGAACGGAACACATTGCGGTCGCCGATATCAGTGCGGCACGGTTGGCGTTTTGCCGCGAGGCCTTTGCTGTTCAGCACACCATAGAAGTAAGTCCCGCGACCTCTCTCGAAAACTCGCTGCGGGACGCCTTCGGGGGACAACTTCCCGATCTCATTCTCGACGCGACGGGGAACAAGGGCTCGATGATCTCGACATTCAATCTTGCCGCGAACGGAGCACGAATCGTATTCGTCGGTCTCTTTCAAGGAGACGTCACCTTCAACGATCCCAATTTTCACCGCCGCGAACTGACTCTGATGTCGAGCCGCAACGCCACCTCTGCTGAGTTCGGCGAAGTGATCACAGCGATCGAATCCGGCGCCGTTGATACCGCTCCCTGGATCACCCACCGACTTCCCTTCGATAAGATTGTGACGGGTTTTAAATCAATGATTAACGACTCAACACTCCGCAAAGCCGTGATCTCGCTCGACGACTAATTAGTTTCCGCAAAGAAGTCCGGAAATACGGTTGCACCGGATCGATTAATTCCTTACAACCCGCAGCATGAATCGCATTGCTGCCGTTATTGCCGTCCTTCTTCTTTCTCTTGTCACTGCATCAGTGCAGGCAGAATTGAAGCTCCCCTCCATTTTCGGGCACCACATGGTGCTCCAGCGCAACATCGAGAATCCCGTCTGGGGCTGGGCTGATCCAAACGCCGGTGTCTCTGTCACTTTCGACGGCGATACTCGCAGCACGAAGGCCGATGCCAAAGGAAACTGGAAGCTGAAGATCAAGTCTACGCCCGGGTCGTCTCATGCCATGAATATGGTCGTGAAATCCGGAGCCGAGACGATCACTTTTTCCAATATTGTTATGGGAGAAGTCTGGGTCTGCTCTGGACAATCCAATATGCAATGGCCCGTTGCCTCATCCAATGATGCCGACCTCGAGATCGCGACATCGAACTACCCTAACATACGGCTCATCACAGTCCCCCAAGTCGGGACCCAGGAGATGCAGGATGACTTCGAGGGGCAGTGGGATATTTGCACCCCTGATACCGTTGGGCAGTTTTCAGCAGTCGGCTATTTCTACGGGAAAATGCTCCACCAGACTCTCGGAGTTCCCATCGGCCTGATCGACAACTCCTGGGGTGGTTCCTCTGCCGAGGCCTGGGTGAAGCGAGACGTCCTCGAAAAGGATGGCCGTTTCGACGCTTACATTAAGGAATGGGAAAACACCGAAAAGACATTCGACTGGGATAAGACGCTCGCGGCTCACAAAGCAAATACCGAGGCCGCGAAAGCTGCTGAAAAACAGGCTCCACGAGCTCCCCGCAACCCTCTCACTGGCCAACACCGTCCCGGAAACCTTTGGGCCGGAGTTCTCAATCCAACGATCGGCTACGGGATCCGCGGAGCAATCTGGTATCAGGGCGAGAGCAACGCCGGACGTGCCTATCAATACGACGATCTTTTCGGCCTTATGATCAACGAGTGGCGCAAGGCATGGGGACAGGGCGACTTCCCTTTCTACTGGGTTCAGCTTGCTGATTTCAAAGCGGAACTTGACGCGCCCGCAGAAAGTGACTGGGCAGAGCTTCGTGAATCGCAGTCCAACACTCTCGCCCTCCCGAACACAGGGCAGGCCGTTATCTACGACATCGGCGAAGGACGCGACATTCACCCCCGAGACAAGCAAAACGTCGCGAAACGTCTTGCCCGCATCGCCCTCGCCCGCGACTACGGCGGTCAGCTTGACTACCAAAGCCCTACCTTCAAGGCGATGGAGGTCAAAGGCAACAAGGCGCACCTCACCTTTGATCACGTCGGGTCAACCCTCTACACCTTCGATACGCGAGAGGCGCTTGGTTTCACTATCGCAGGCAAAGACAAGGTTTGGCACACGGCAACGGGCAAACTTCTCGGAGCTGACAAAGTGGAGGTTTCCTCTCTCGCGGTAGCGGAACCTGTTGCGGTTCGCTACGCCTGGGCAGACAACCCGGTCGCCAATCTGAAAAGCAGAGAAGGACTCCCCCTTGACCCTTTCCGCACCGATGACTGGCCCGGTATTACGGAGCCTGCTCCTCCTGCTCCTCCTGCTCCTGCTGAGTAGAGCGAATCGCTTAAGACTAAGACCTAGTACGTCAGCCCTTGAAAAATCCCTACGAACTCGATCCCGCCCTCGTTTCCAGCGCGCCAACGTCCTGGAAGCGGATGCTCAAGTATCTCGGACCGGGATTTATTCTCTCGGCTTCGATTGTCGGTTCCGGGGAATTAATCGCGACGACTGCGCTCGGAGCAGAAGCCGGTTTCGTGGCGATGTGGGTGATTCTCGTGAGCTGTCTCGTTAAAGTGTTCGTGCAGCTCGAATTCGGAAAACACGCAATACATTCGGGCGAGACAACGTTTCAAGCGATCAACCAAATCCCCGGACCGAAGTTCGGAAAAGGGAACTGGGCGACCTGGCTTTGGCTCGTCATGATGCTGATCAAGCCGCTTCAGGTTGGTGGCATCATTGGCGGAGTCGGTCTCGTTTTAAATATCCTTTTTCCCGCTGTGCCCGTTTGGATCTGGGTTTGCCTCATGGCACCCATTGTCTCTCTGATGATCTTCAGAGGGAAATACGCGTTCATTGAAAAGCTTTCGCTTATTCTGATTGGAGGCTTCGCGGTCTTCACGATGGCCTGCGTCATCGGAGTTCAGTACACGGAATTTGCGTTTACTAAATCGGACATTGTCGAAGGCCTTTCCTTCTGGAATGGCATTCCCATCGCCGTGATCGGCGTAGCGATCGCTGCCTTCGGGATTACCGGAGTCGGAGGCGACGAAGTCATGGCTTACAATTACTGGTTGCTGGAAAAAGGCTACGCCGCCAGAACCGGAAAACGCGAAGACACGCCCGAATGGGAAGCCCGAGCAAAAGGCTGGATTCGAGTCATGTATTGGGACGCCTTTCTCTCGATGCTCGTCTACACATTCATGACGCTCGCTTTCTATGTTCTTGGCGCGGCGATTCTCAATGCACAGGGTCTCAAGCCGGAAGGTTTTGAAACAGTGCGAACGCTCTCCCGAATGTACACGGATTCGCTCGGGAGCTGGGCCGAAACCGCCTTCCTCGTCGGGGCTTTCTTCGTTCTCTTTTCGACCCTCTTCTCCGCACTCGCAGCGTGGAGCCGATTGTTTTCTGATGCCTTCGGCGCCGTCGGCTGGATCGACTATTTCGATCCAAAAGCACGGGCAAGAACCATCGGCATTCTCGCCTTCTTCTTTCCCGCACTCTGGGCGGCCCTGTTTTTCTGGTTCGAAGACCCTGTCTTCATGGTCCTCGTAGGAGGTGGCATCACTTCCGCTATTCTGCTCTTGGTCGTTGTCGGAGCGGTTCACTTTCGATACAAACGTCTCCCCGCTTCACTCAAGCCTTCCCAACTCTACGACATCGGCTTCTGGATCAGCGTTCTCTCGATCGCTTTTCTTGCCGTTCTTGCGGTGGTAAAAGCCGTTGAGAAATTTCAAGGCGCTGCCTAGGGCGCATCGCTGGCTCTCTCTGGAAAAGTGACAAGGAAATCAGCGCTTTCTCGTGATTAAGAAGTCATCGCAGCACTTGCCGAAGGAGAGTGCAAATCAGCCGAAGAGAAAAAAAACCATTGAAGAGGTCGCCCTTCTCACCGAAATTCGTGATTTCTTTAAGGCTACAAAACAATTATTTATCATAATTTCCACAATAATGGTCACCTTCTTGGATTTCCGTATCGGGAAACACGACTGATCAGCCCGATTCACGACACGGAATTTGAATGGCTTGTACTGGGCTCTCTTCCATCACTTGATTGTCGTTGTAGTGGACGTGCTTTTGCACGATAGGCAGAAGAGAACAGCTCCTCCTCGGGCGATTTTTTTGTATCCTTGCGGCGGGCCTCCGGATTTTAAGTGGCGAATTGTCAGTCTGGTGTAAATTCGATTCCTCTGTTTCCTTTAACGTTTTTACTTTTTTGAACGCTCCTCTTACTATTTTTGGTCGCACTTTCCAATCCCGCCTCATGCTGGGAACCGGAAAATTTTCGTCGAACGAGACGATGCGTGATGCCCTCGCGGCTTCGGGTACAGAAATTGTCACCGTTGCCCTTCGCCGGGCAGACCTCAGTGGAGAGAAAGATCCCTTCGCCAATATTCTCGACTTCATTGATCCTGAAAAATACCTTCTGCTACCGAACACTTCGGGTGCGATGAACGCCGAAGAGGCTATTCGCCTCGCAAGGCTCGCTGTTTCAGCAGGACTTCCAAAATGGGTGAAATTGGAGATCCATCCGGATCCCACTTATTTACTTCCTGATCCCATCGAGACGTTGAAAGCAGCTGAAGTGCTCGTCAAAGAAGGATTTGCGGTGCTTCCCTACATCAATGCAGATCCTGTTCTTGCGAAGCGTCTTCAGGATGTCGGAACCGCCACGGTGATGCCACTGGGAGCACCGATTGGCTCAAACCAGGGAATTGAAACGCGCCGTCAAATCGAGATCATCATCAATCAGGCGACTGTGCCCGTGGTCATCGACGCGGGTATCGGTCGTCCCAGCCACGCAGCCGAAGCGCTCGAGATGGGTGCTGATGCCGTCCTAGTAAACACCGCCATCGCAATCGCCGACGATCCGTCGGCGATTGCGGGAGCCTTTAAGAAAGCGGTCGAAGCGGGCCGGACCGCCTACGAGTCCGGAGGCATTCACGAAATGTCGAACCATGCCGCAGCGAGTAGCCCGCTAACCGGTTTCCTTTTCTCCGGAGACAATTCCTGATCTATTGCCATGGCAGCCGATTCCACACCTGAACCAGTTGAGCTGAACATCACCCTCGCGCTGGATCGATCAGAAGACGAAACCGCTTGGAAGAAAGCCGCGGGACGAAGGCTTCGCGTCCATCCCGCAAGGATCAAAAGTATCCGACTAATAAAGCACTCGATCGACGCCCGGCAGAACGAGATCAAAGTGCGCCTTCGCCTCGAAGTGGGAATCGATCACCCTCTCCCTTTCGAAGAACCACCTTCTATTTCTCTTCCCCACGTTTCGGAGAACAGCAAGACGGTGATCATTGTTGGAAGCGGCCCTGCCGGAATGTTTGCCGCCCTCACCGCATTGGAGAAAGGGTGGCGTCCCATCGTTCTCGAGCGTGGAAAGGATGCTTCGGCGCGTCGCTTTGATCTCGCCCCTATCCTCCGCCACGGAACCGTCATCGAGGATTCCAACTACTGCTTCGGCGAGGGGGGCGCAGGCACTTTCTCAGATGGCAAACTCTACACACGGGCCACCAAGCGCGGCCCCGTCAGAAAGGTCTACGAGATCCTCGTCGCCCACGGAGCCCCTGAACGAATCCTGATCGATTCCCATCCTCACATTGGGTCAAATCTGCTCCCGAATGTCGTCAAAGCAGTTAGGGAGACCATCATCGCTTCGGGCGGCGAAGTTCGTTTCGGAGCCAAAGTAACCGACTTTCTCATTTCCGGAGGGACGATTAAGGGAGTCCGCGTAGGAGAAGATGAGATTCTGGGAGATGCCGTTATTCTCGCGACCGGTCATTCAGCCCGCGATATCTATCACCTCCTCCACGACCAGGGCGTTCGCCTCGAGCAAAAACCCTTCGCAGTCGGTGTTCGGATTGAGCACCCACAGCCTCTCATCGACAGCCTCCAATATCACTACAAGCGCGGGCTCGAACGGCCTCGCCAGCTCCCCGCCGCAAGCTACAGCCTCGCAACGAAGATAGATAATCGAGGAGTCCATTCGTTTTGCATGTGCCCGGGCGGATTCATTGTTCCCGCCGCAACAGAGAATGATGAAGTCGTCGTTAATGGAATGAGCCTTTCGAAACGCGACTCCCCTTTCGCTAACAGCGGCATCGTTGTCACCGTCGAACCCGAGGACACCAAAAGATTTGCTGAGGAACATGGAGTCCTCGCGGGAGTTGCCTATCAAAGACACCTCGAACAGGTCGCCAAAGAAGCGGGCGGCGGAGGACAGGTCGCCCCGGGACAACGAGTCATCGATTTCATCGCCGCGAAAGATTCGAGTCACCTTCCTGCTACAAGCTACAAACCTGGATTAAATCCTGCACGACTCGACGAACTGATGCCACGCGCGATCGTGAAGCGAATGAAGTCCGGACTAAGGCACTTCGGGAACCAGATGAAAGGCTACCTCACCGACGAGGCCAATTTGATCGGCTTTGAAACGCGAACCAGTTCCCCTCTCCGCATTCCACGAGACGCCGAAACACTTCAGCACCCCGAGGTCAAAGGCCTCTTCCCTTGCGGGGAAGGCGCCGGATTTGCCGGTGGAATTGTTAGCGCGGCAATGGATGGGATTCGCTGCGCCGAAGCACTGGATTAATCAGCTCAAAGAGAGTCGAGATCGGCCTTCAGAGTTTCTGCCTCGTCGCCTACGACCTCGGCGAGACAGCGCTGCGCTTCAGTCAAATATTGCGCAGCCGCATCCGAATCTTTCATAACTCTCGCCGCCCTCGCCGCCGCTTCGCATGCGTAGCCACGCAAAAAAGGCGAGAGCGCAGCGTCATTCGAAACACTGATGCACTCCAGCGCATACTTCATCGCAGCGCGTCCATCTCTGAGAACAGAATAAACACGGGAAATCTGCCTCAGCCCGATCGAGAGATTGGAAGGTTCGCAATCCTCTCGCTTCAGCCAATGGAACAGTGAGGCATGTGCCATCTCCCGCATGAGCATATTGTCCTCGATTGATCGGGAGGTGGACTCGAGTAGGGAAGACACCTCGTTGAAACACCCTATTGAAACTTGTTTGTGAATTTCCTGTGATTGCATAACGATTTGGGAAGTAAAGGTTCCCCCCTTTTCCAGAGCGAGCGACTGGCTCAAATCTACGTAACTATTCAGGCAGTTCGTCCTAAAAAAAGCTGAAAAAGAGATTCTACTACAAAGTTGATAGAACGGTTTGTTATTCTTGAAGAGGAAACGACCTCACTGGCTTCTACATTTCCGTGCTTTTGAATCCGCGATCAGGCGCCCCCCCCCCGCGATGCGAGCGGATCACGACATCCACGGCAAATAGCGCTTCGATCGCTCCATCAGAATTTCCGATGTGGAAGTGCTTCGGTTCCTGATCGAGCGGACCGATCACTCCTTTGGAAACGAAATCCCCCCTCGGCGGACCCGCGTAAGATCGTTTTTTTTACCACCGTGGTAAAGGATTGGTCCTGTCCCGCGGCGGGCGGCGGGCAGAAGTAGTGAAAAATCATCTTATTCACGATGTCTTAACCGCAAACTCGCTAGGATCCTGAAGTCCAATCACTTATTGGACAAAGCACTTTTTCCGGTCCGTCGGCATGAACCGGATCAACTCTGCTCTTGAGAAAATCAGGAAGCGACTTCAGAATTGTATCGAGCAGAGGATAAAAAATGAGAGTTGGAGGAAAACCTAAAAATGCCACCGCCTTAATGGTGGCAATGATTGCCCTTGCTCTCTTCCCGCCTCTTCTATTGGTCTCCGAGGATCGTGACACACCGCACCCGCCCGGATCACTCCTACCCACGCCCGTCAATTCGAATCAATTCGCAGGCCTTCTCGAGCATTCTCCCTTTACCCGCATTCTCGATCTCTCTGAAACCCTCCGCCTCACCGGAGTTGCGATGATCAACGGCAACCAGGTCGCGACGGTTCATGATAGAGCGAAAGGAAAAAGCTACGTCGTGTCAGGCGAACCCAACAAGGCAGGCTGGAAAATGGTAGAGGTAGCAACTCACGCAGAGCCGAGCAAAGTTTCCGCAACGATATCAGTGAACGGAGGCGAACTGGTCACGCTGCAATTTGATGAAAAGCAGCTTCATCCCGAGCAAAGTCCGGCCGCGTCGAAGTCATCGATCAAAGTCTCGAGCGGCCCCGATAAGAGGCCACCCCCGACCAAAGATGAACGACGCAAATTCGGCGAGTGGGTTCGCGACCGCATGAGCAAGATGTCTGACGATCAGAAAAAACGCGTCGGCCAAATCATGCAGGAAAAGATGAAAGGAAACCCGAAGCTGAGCGACCGTCAGAAGGGTGATGTCTTCGTGAAAATTCTCGACCACGTCGACCCAGGCAAGTAAACTGCCAGGTGGCTGATCGTGCTGATTCACCGAGAGCAAATCGATTCCCAAACGACCTCCGTCATGATAAGAACCGCGACCACTCTACTGGGATCATTGGTCCTCGCTGCGTGGGTCGCGCAGACCTCCGCGGCGACGGAGCAAACTGACGCACTGAGCCTTCATCGCGTTCTGGCTGAACGCTGCCACCAGTGTCACGGAGGTGAGAAGACGAAGGGAAAAGTCGATCTGGTAGGATTGAGTCAGAATGATTCCCTGATAGGGCAGCCAGCGCTGATAGAAGACATCTTGGCCGTCCTCCTCGACTACGAAATGCCGCCGGAGGACGAGCCCGAACTTCCTCCAGAGGTTCGGGCCAAGATGATCAGTGAGTTGGAGGAATTGCTCGAGAGCGCCCTCGCGCTGGAGCCCTTCGCGCCCACCCCGATCCGCCGCATGAACCGATTTCAATACAACAATGCGGTGGTGGATCTCTTGGAGTTGGACCGGGACATTTTCCAGCTCAATGAACGCCTCCTGCGGCGCTATGATGATTATTTCCTTCCCTCGCGCCGAAAAATGCCGGAGCAAGTGGCGGTCGCAAGTCGGCCCCTGAGTAAAGATATCGATGGACGCAGACCAGAAGGATTTAGGGGCGTCGCTCCGTTTCCTCAGGATCAGCGTGCCGAGCACGGCTTTGACAATCGTGCAGACCACCTCACCCTCTCACCGCTGCTGATGGAATCTTTCCTCACGCTCAGCCAGACAATCGTCGAGAGCCCTGACTTAAATCCGGATGAATGCGGCAGCTGGAATTGGCTTTTTGCCAAGCCGGGGGAAGAAGCCGTTCAAGGCCCCATCGATTTTGAGGCGGAGAATGAGGCGTGGCTGAAACAGGTCACTCAACCAAAGGGGAATGTTAGGGCTCAGGGAATGCAAGGCTGGGGCCCTCACTGGGGCGGCGATAAACAACTGTTTTGGATTTGCCTGGAGTCGGGACTGGAATTCGATCTCAGTTTTAAAATTACCGAGATGGGAGAAGGCCTGCGGATCGGGTTTACGAAAGCAGCCGACTACGGAAAATTCGAACTGTCACTGGATAATGAGGTGATCGGCAAGCCCCTTGATCTCTATTCTCCGACGGTCGTTCGTTCGGATGACGTGCTTATTCCTCTGACTATCAAACCGGGCGTGCATCGATTGAAAATCAAATGCATCGGGAAAAACAAGAAATCGAAGAATTACCTTTTCGGGATGGACACGTTTGAGGTCTCCGGAATGAAAAAGGAGCCGCCGAAGCCCCTTCTCACTGACGACAGCGAAGCCATCCGCATCCGCATCGAAAAAATCCTTCGCCGGGCCTTCCGTCGCCCCGCTCCACCCGAGACGCTCGATCGCTTTGTCCATTTCGCGGAGAACAATCTCGCCGCAGGAATTTCGTTTGAAGAAACGATGCGGACTGTCGTGGGTGCGATCCTCGCGACACCTGACTTTCTCTATTTCTACGAGACGAAGGATCCCGAAACCGAGGGTGCGACGAGAGTCGATGACTTCGAGCTCGCATCACGCTTGGCTCTCTTCCTCTGGGGTAGCATTCCGGATGATGCCCTCCTCGATCTAGCTTCCTCGGGCAAGCTGAGCGACACTGAAACCTTAAGCGCTCAGATCGATCGGATGCTGAACGATAAACGTTCGAGACGGTTCTGCGACAGTTTTCCGGTTCAGTGGTTGCAGCTGGACCGGCTCATCTCCGCCGTCCCCGATCCTAAAAAGTATCCCTACTTCTACTACAACGGCTACCGGGTCAGTATGCACATGATGCTGGAGCCACTCCTCCTCTTCGATACCGTTTTTATAGAAGACCGCTCCATCATCGATCTTCTCGCCCCTGATTTCACCTGGCAGAGCGACATGCTCGAGGCGAATTACGAGGGCAAGGCCCGGGGCAGAGCAAACAAAATCCTGAAATTCAAACGAGTCCCGCTCACCGATCCGCACCGGGGAGGCGTCATCACCAATGCCGCGGTCATGACGATGACGTCCAGTCCGCTCCGGACGCAGCCAATCACACGAGGCGCCTGGGTGAATGCCGTGATTTTCAATGAACCGCCCGAGCCTCCGCCCGCCGACGTGCCTCCGCTCCCTGAAGCCGATGAGGAAGCGCTCAAAAACCTGACAATCCGGGAACGTCTCGCCGCGCACCGCGAGCGCAAGGATTGTGCGGGTTGCCACAATCAAATGGACCCCTTTGGCTTTGCTCTCGAAAATTTCGGCCCTACCGGCATCTGGCGTGATACTTATGAAAATGGTCGAGCGGTCGACACCAGCGGAATTCTATTCAATCGCTACGAGTTTGAAACCCTCGACGATTTCAAGGGGCTCATCCTCAAAGAAAAACGTCGCTTCATCCGCGGCTTCATCGCCCATCTGCTTTCCTACGGCCTCGGCAGAGAACTCGGGCCGGCTGATTCGCCCTCGATTGATGAAATCACGGAGAGAGCGATCGCGGGAGAAGATCAATTGAGGACCTTGCTCAAACGCGTTGCGATGAGCGAACCGTTTCTCCACAAAAACCCGCAGGATATAACCGAGGACGCTGAAGATCATGAACCATAGCCAGCAAAGAAAACGCCCCTTCTCCCGACGCAAGTTTCTCGCCGCTACCGGCGGCGCAGTTCTGAGCTTGCCGAACTTCGAGAGCCTCGGTACTTCCCGCAAAGCCGCCGCTCCCGCACAGCGCCTCGCCTTTTTTTACTTGCCCAACGGTCTCGTTCGACAGGGCTTTTTCCCCGGAGAAGGTGATCGGGAACTGCCGAGTTTTGCAAACCAGAACAATGTCTGGCGATTCGAGGGGGAACCGGCTCCGGTAGGGAAGCACCCCCTCACCTTTACTCCAACGCTCGCGCCCCTGCACGGGCTGCGAGATAAGATATCGCTGATCACGGGGATGGATCGAACCTTCCAACACGGAACCGATTCCCATGCCCAGGCCGCGTCCTGCTTTCTCACCAGCGCGGCTCCCTTTGAGGTGGAAAACTCCGCCTATCCCCTCGCGCGGACGATGGATCACATCGCGGCCGATGAGATCGGTGACACGACACCCTTTCCCACGCTGGAACTGAGCGGCAACGATCACAAGGACAACATCGAATCGATCTATTTCGACAACATGTCCTGGTATGGTACCGGTCATGTCGCCCCTTCAATGCGCAGTCCCCGGCAGGTCTATGATCGGCTTTTCGGAACCAAGTCCGAGAGCCGTTTTCGCAACATCACCGATCTCGCCCTCGGTAATGCGAAGCAGCTCAAGAAGCGGCTCGGGAGGTCGGATCAGGATAAGTTTGAGGAATATTTTGAAGCGATACGCGCGATCGAAACCCGTATGGATCGAATCGACGGAATGAAATCAGAGTTGCGAGACCATCGGATCGAACGCCCCGCCGAAGTAATGCCACGAAACGAATACCTTCACGTCATGGGTGATCTCCTCGTGACGGCGCTTCAGGCTGGACTCACGAACGTCGGAACTTTTATGGTTGCGCCGGAACGTTGGGGAACGCCCACCCACTACGAAGGGATTCTCGATGGCCCACACAATCACCACGGGATGACACACAATCAGTCGAAGAATCTCGAAGACCTTCTCACCCTCGATCGCTTTCATGTGAGCGTCTTTGCCCGCCTCGTCGAAAAGATGCAACAAGTCGAGGAGTCGGACGGAACCACTCTCCTCGACAACACGATCTTCACCCTCGGAGCCGGAATCGGCGACGGCGCAACCCATCAATACAATGACCTCCCCGTAGTCGTCGCTGGCGGAGGCAAAGGAACCTTGAAGCACGGACATCATATCCACTGCGAATCCGGAACGCCCTTGGCAAATCTCTGGCTGACTCAGTTGCAAGCACTCGGTATTGAGAGAGATCACTACGCAGATAGCAACGGCACCTTAGGAGCGATCCTCGCCTAGCGGCTTGAACGGATTGTGATTGTGGTTCGCCGGTGATGATGCGGTTCTAAAATTAAGACCTACCCAAATCCCTTATGAAATCTCTCCTTAGCCTTCTTGCTTCTTTTTGCCTCCTCGCTGGAACGGGATTGGCTGCCGAAAAACCCAACATCCTTATCATTTTTACGGATGACCAGGGCTACGCCGATCTCGCCTGCTATGGCAATAAAAAGAACAAGACACCTCGTCTCGATCATTTTTGCAGCGAACGAACGTCGCTCTAATTACTGAAGGTGAAATCTATTCCCCGACGCAATAGAGCGTCCCGCCTGATCTCAGGAATAACTTTCCACCGATGGGAGCGATCGTAGCTCTGAAGATCTCACCCTTCGCTTGATCGCCGAGAGAATTAACGGAAACGACTTCGAGCTCTTTTCCGGGCCGAACGACAATGACGTCTCCACCGTTGACCGTTTGCAGATAGATCAAGCCACCCAAGACAAGAGGTGCCGCCGCGATTTCAATCCCCTTGGCGCCCTCGATTTTACCCGCGAGCCGCTCGACATAGTGAGCCTCTCCGCTTTCGGCGTCATAGCAGCTCGCAATCGCACTCATGCTGGTGATAAAAAGATAACCGTCGACTACCGACGGAGAGGGAAGATCTCGCCCTCCCTTTCGGCTCGCATGCCAGAGCATGTGGGATTCGGTGACATCACCGGATCCTCCCGGCTTCACGCAATAGGTGTCGCCGGGCTTTCCATTCACGACATAGAGTTTTCCGTTCGCGTATTCAGGACCCGGTGCTCCGCGGCCATTAAACCCCTTACAAAACCATAATTCCTTTCCTGAATCCGGGTCATATCCTCTCACTCCAAACTCTCCATTGAGAACTAACTCTTTCTTTCCCTCGACATCAATGAGAATCGGAGTGCTCCAACCGCCGCGAGGTTTTTCTTCACGGGGTGTCTCCCAGACGATGCTGCCGTCTTTCAAACTGAGAGCGACGAGTCTGGAAACGCCCATCGAATCACAGTTCTGAATCACGGTATCATTATAGATCACAGGAGAGCCGGCAATCCCCCAGGAACCGGCGAAGATACCAAGATCAACCGACCATTGCCTCTTCCCATCGAGATCGAAGCAGTGAATTCCCGCAGGACCAAAAAAAGCGACGACATGCTCACCATCCGTCACGCAACTCGGAGTCGCCCGGCTGTTCATCGGATGAGCCTCCTCGGGACTATCACTCTTGATCGTTTCCTCCCAGACGATCTTCCCGTCCGTCGCCGAAATAGCCATGACATAACGCTCAAACCCATCGTCACTTGCACTGGTCATGAAAATTCGGTCCCCCCAATTCACCGCCGACGACTGGCCCGTTCCTTTGAGATTCGTCTTCCAGAGGACGTTTGAGGCATCCCATTTCTGAAGCAAACCAGTCGCTTCAGAATGACCGCGCCCGGTGGGGCCACGAAATTGCGACCAGTTCGTTTCGGCAATGCTTAGGCTCGCCGAAAAGACGACTGAGAAGACAGTAAAAATTCGAAAAATCATAATCAGGATTCTGGATTGGGTTTACGGAAAACGAGAAAGTGTTGAATAGGAAGGAAATCGCGAACTTCGACAAACTCAAGTCCGACTGCTTCCATTTCGCGAGTCACTTGTTTGACCGTCATTTTGTGAAGCGGCTTAATTGAGACAGAAGGATCCTCGCCCCGGTATTCGAGAAATACGACCCGCCCACCAGGCTTGAGCCCTTTAAGAAGCGACTGCGCCATTTCCCGGGGATGAGAAAATTCATGGTAGGCATCCACCATGATCGCGAGATCGACGGTGTTCTCAGGAAGCCTTGTATCCTCGATAGTGCCGAGATGAGGCTCGATGTTGGAGACCTTTTTGAGCTTCTTTTTGGATTCGATAAAGTCGAGCATCTCAGGCTGAATATCAACAGCGACCACTTTCCCCTCCGGCACTGAAGGGGCGATCAAAAACGAGAAATAGCCCGACCCCGCTCCGATATCAGCAACGACATCATCAGCTTCCAACTCAAGTTGTTCGATCACGAGAAAAGGCTTTTCCTCCCCTTCACGGTCACGCCTTTCGAGCCATCCTATCGCATGCTGGCTTACGACCTGAGAGATCTCACGCCCCATATACACTTTGCCGGTTCCATCGCGCGACGGCTCCTTTTGCGAGTAATGGCCGTCCTCGCCCGAAGCGCTATTCGCCGCAAGAAAACAGATTAAGAGAATGGAAACCGCTCGGAGTGAATACCTCATTTGAGATACCCATAGCGGGAGGTGATTCATGTGAAAAGCAGGAAAATTGCTTGATCACGGAATCGAAACTATGAGAAAGCAGGGGAAATTGAGCGTTGCTTGACTGTCGAGCAAGGCTTAACTTTGCCACCAATCATCATGGTAGAAGAAGGTAAAGAAGACTTTGCGAAGCGACACGCCATCTACGGCAGTGCCGGAATGGCAGCAGCGGGAATGATTCCTTCCGCTAAGAAAAAGCAGGTCCCTGCCAAAGAGGAAGAGGCAATCGGAGCCTCTGAAGAGTCTCCAGAAACACCCCCTGTCGAAGGCGTGTCGATTGAGCAGGAAGCGGCTTATGAAGGCATCAAGGCCGTAATGATAGGGCATTCCGGTGCGGGGGGGTTTGGTCGAGGACTTGATCGGGCTTTCCAGAGCATCAGTGGTGCACGCCTCATCGCGCTAACGGATGTCAATGAGGAGAAAGCGGAAGAGTCTCAGATCAAATCAGGAGCAAAAAGAGTTTACGAAGGCTATCAGCACATGATCAGCGAGGAGTCTCCTGATCTCGTCGTCGTTGCCTCATCGTGGACCGATCAAAGACTCCCAATGGCGCAGGCGGCGCTCAACTCCGGTGCCCATCTCCTTTCCGAAGCGCCTTTTACGAGAACGCTGAAAGAGGCCGACGAACTCCTCGCCTTTGCCGGTGAAAAGGGACTCAAGGTGGCGGTAAACCATCAACTCCGCTGCGATCCTAATTTGATAAAATTTCATAAGCAATTTCCTGATCTAATCGGAGAGCTTCTCGAAATGAGGGTATTCGGAGCGATGGGCGACATCGTCGGCGGTGAAGATCTGCTCGTGACTGGACTGCATCTTTTTGATGTTGCCCGCTGGTTTGCCGGCGAAATGACATACTGCACGGCTTCTGTCCTCATCGAAGGCGAGACGGCGCTGGCGGATGAGGCAAAAGCTTCCGACAAGGGACTCGGCCCGATTCTCGGTGATGCGATTCATGCCCAGTTCTCAACGAGCTCAGGCGTGAGTGTTTCGTTTGTCTCAGACAATCGCCTTCAACCACTCTCCGGGGCGGCAGGAATTGAGTTCGTTGGGACCAAGGCGAAAGCCCGTCTCTTTGCTGACTTCCCCGCCACGCTTTCTCTCGTTGTTGAAGATTCGGGGCCGGACAAGCCGGATCGTACCGTAACCTGGAAGCAATGGCCGGAAACCGAAGGGATCTACCATGCACCGGTCGACAAGCTCACCGGTATCGATGCCTGCAACCGTCTCGTTTTGACTAATTTCCTCAAATCGATCAACGATGACAACTCCCCTGCCTGCAGCGGAGAAAATGCGATGAAGGCCCTTGAGATGGTTCACGGGGTCTGGCAAGCAGCGACGACAATGAAGCGCGCTTACTTTCCGCTTGCGAACCGCCTCCATCCTCTCAGCGAAGATTCTCAGTGATTTTCAATTGAGTCGGCGCCGATTTCCTCTTTCATGTCACGGTAGCGGAATCGCTTGCCCAACTCCCCGATTCGTCAATGGCTGAGCTCTTTACTCTCGAAAATCTCTTCACGCTAATGATGCTGGTGCTGCTTCAGGCAGTCCTCGGCTTTGATAACCTTCTTTACATTTCGCTGGAGTCGCAGCGTGCGCCGGCCGACAAGCAGGCCTTCGTAAGGAAACTCGGCATCGGATTGGCCGTTTTACTTCGAATCGCTCTCCTTTTTATCCTCGTCGGTGTCATTGAGAAAGTGAAGTCCACACTTTTCAGCGTCGACACCATTTATGTCTCAGGTGCCTTCAATCTCCACAGCCTGATTGTTCTCGCGGGCGGAGCGTTTATTATTTACACGGCGATGAAGGAGATCTTTCACATGATCGCTCTCGAAACTTCGGGCCACTCCGGCGATGAAACGAAAACCAAGTCGGTCGCTCAAGTGGTCACTTGGATTGTTCTCATGAACCTTGTCTTCTCGTTCGATTCAATCCTCAGCGCGATGGCACTGACGGAGAACTTTGCGGTCATGGCCACGGCCATTATTATCGGCGGAATTCTCATGATCTGGCTTGCCGACCGGGTCGCAAATTTCCTGAAAAAGAACCGGATGTTTGAGGTCCTAGGACTTTTCATTCTTCTCATCGTCGGCATCATGCTGCTGACCGAGGGTGGACACCTCGCCCATCTGAAATTCTTCGGCCACGCAGTGCATCAAATGACGAAGACGACCTTCTACTTTGTGATCGGCGTCCTCGTTCTCACCGACATCGTTCAGGGCCGCTATCAGCGGAGAATCCTGGCACAGCAGGCGGCGAAAGCGGAATCGCACTCAAGCCACGCCTGAGTTCGGGATCTTGGCGGAGGCCCCCCCCCGCGACCTTTAGAAAATAGAAACCGGCCCTGGTTCAGCAGGCTCGCCCCATCATCACGATGACCAAACGAAAGCCGGCTCTTATCTTCATTTTCATCACCTTGTTCCTCGACGTGCTGGGGATTGGTTTAATCGTGCCGATTCTGCCCAAGCTGGTCGAAAGCCTTATCGAAGGGGGGATGGATTCCGCCTCCTACCTCTACGGATTGCTTGCCGGACTCTATTCGTTGATGCAGTTTCTCTTCGCGCCCATCATCGGGAGTCTCTCGGATCGTTTCGGTCGCCGTCCCGTCATATTACTCTCCCTCTTTGGTTCGGGGCTCGATTACTTTTTGCTCGCCTGGGCGCCCACCCTCGCCTGGTTTTTTATTGGGCGTATCCTTTCAGGAATCAGCGGTGCCAATTTTTCAGCCGCGGCCGCTTACATCGCCGATGTGAGCCCGCCGGAAAAGAGATCTGCGAACTTCGGGATCATCGGAGCAGCCTTCGGACTGGGGTTCATCTTCGGCCCTGCTCTCGGCGGCTGGCTCGGCCACTACGGCCTGCGGGTTCCCTTTATCGCAGCAGGTTGCCTTACGCTTCTGAACTGGCTCTATGGTTTTCTCATTCTACCTGAATCACTCAGGGAGGAGAACAAGCGCGAATTCAACCTTTCGAATGCCAATCCGATTAATGCACTCCTTGCCTTAAAGAAACACGCGATCGTTTTTGGACTTTCTATCAGCTATTTTATCAGCAGCATTGCCCACCAGGTCTATCCCAGTATTTGGGTGCTCTACACCAGCTATCGCTATGACTGGACCACGAAGCAGACAGGGCTCTCACTCGCGCTCGTAGGGCTCATGGCCGCGATCGTCCAGGGGGTCCTCGGGCGCTTCATCATTCCTAAGATCGGAGATCGCAACGCGGCAGTGGGAGGACTCACTGTCATGGTAATCGCTCTCACCGGTTACGGACTCGCGACAGAGGGTTGGATGGTCTACCCCATTATTATTTTTGGATCATTGTCAGGACTCTCGACACCGGCGATCCAGGGGCGCATTTCGCGAACCGTCGGCGATGACGAGCAAGGCGGCATCCAGGGATCGCTCACGAGCCTGCAGAGCGTTGCGGGATTCGCCGGCCCACCCATCGCAACAGGCCTCTTCGGCTTTTTTATTAGTGAAAAGGCACCGTTTTTGCTTCCCGGAGCAGCCTTCTTCTTTAGCGCTACCCTCGTCGTCTTTGCGGCCATCTTCGCCTCCCGATCCTTCCGCAAAACCGAATCGCTCATCGCGACGTAAGAGGCCGCCTCCTTATCTAGGCATTGGAACCTTACCCGCATTGCTGCGGCGATACTTTTAAGATCGAGTTCCCGACCGGTTCAGATGATCCCGTGAATCTGAAGGAAGCCGTCGACCAAACCAGCGAGCGAGTCATCTCGCTTTTCAAGGTCGGCCCTGAAACCGGAAAGCGCCCCGTGCATCGCGAATCAGAAGGCCACGTTTCAAAGGGAGCCGACGAAGGGGCCGGAGGAAGCGAGGAGACCGGAATCGACCTCTCTGGTGAGTCCCTCCTCATCCAGAAGTCAACTTTGCCATAATTAAGAGGTCTAACCAAAACCTAGCGCTATTTCAAATTCTGACAGGGTTTTCTGGAAAAGTTTCGTATCCGCCAAAACGGCCTTAAACGGACAAACAACTACATGTTGTGGTGTTTTTTGCGAAAGCACCACAATATCTTGTTGCAAGGCTGATAAGTGAGTCGCATAATTGCGTTGAATAAATTGCATCCGTTTTCCTTTTTGGACCCATGCGTTGTATCAAATGTAACAGCCTTGAAGATAAAGTGATTGATTCACGTCTTTCTAAGGACGGCTTTTCGATTCGCCGACGGCGCGAATGTCTCGATTGCGGGCATCGATTCACGACCTACGAGCAAGTTGAACGTCGCGACGTGCTTGTTATCAAACGCGATGGGACAAGGGAGCCGTTTAAACGTGAGAAACTTTTGAGCGGACTCATTAAGGCCTGCGAAAAGCGTCCCGTTTCGATCGACACCCTCGAAGGAGCCGTCGATCGAATCGTGAACGATCTCAACTCGGAGAATTTGAAAGAACTGCCAAGCCGCATGATCGGACCGACGGTGATGGAACACCTTCAAAAGATCGATCCTGTAGCATTCGTCCGCTACGCTTCCGTTTACCGTCAGTTCCAAGACGTAGGAGAATTCAGCGATGTGATCGAGTCATTGGAAAACACACCATTGTCCGATCTTCATCAGCCGGATCTTTTCGAGACGAAGAATTAACAGCTCGATCAAAAGTTCCAAAGAGGAGCAACCCGCGCACAAAACACCTACCCACCAACGCACACCGAGAATGTAATCGTCATGATTGCTTTACCCACACCACTACCCTACATCCGTATCGGAGCCAGAAGCCTGGCTCTCTGCCAAAAAGACTGGCTTAAAGAAACGCTCACCAATGCCGCCAACGGAACCGACGTTCCCTCTTGGATGGCAGAAGACATCTCACGTGGAGTTGAAAGCTTTCTGATCAACCATTACAAAGGCACAGTAATCGATTCAGACGAACTCTTTGACCGCATTGAGAAAACGCTCTCATCGCTCGGGCTGGAGCACGTCGCGGAAAAAATCGACAAAACACCCCCGCCCGTGCGTATCTCGCTGAACGAATTATCGCGTCGTGCAGGTGCGGGATACGAGCTGGTATTTTTCCACCTCCTCCGCGATCAGCTTAATTCTGCCACCACCGGAGGCGCCGCCCGCATCGAGTGCCACGGTCTCTACTCATGCGTCCGTCGTCTTTCCGGCGCTAAAAAATGGTCCGGAAAATGTGATCACCTCCGCGATGAGATCAACGAGTTTCTCGAGCAAACAAAAGAGCGACTCACCTGGTTACATCCCGATGTGACCCTCGAAACTATTTTTTAGATTTAGGGGGACTGCTGCCCGCCACCGAAACCATGACCCTGTTCGAGAAAATCATCGCCCGTGAGATCCCTGCGGAAATCGTCTACGAAGATGAGGACGCCCTCGCCTTCCGTGATATTCTGCCACAGGCCCCGACGCACATTCTCGTGATCCCGAAGAAGCCAATCGCCCGCGTCGGAGAAGCCACGAGCGAGGACAAGGAGTTGCTAGGACATCTCCTCCTCACTGCGGGAAAAGTAGCCAGCGAACTAGGTTTCAACAGTTCTGACGAAGGATTCCGACTCGTCATTAACCATGGCAAAAACGGAGGCGAAGCAGTTCCCCATCTTCATATTCACTTGCTCGCTGAAAGGCAGATGCTCTGGCCTCCTGGCTAGCGAATCTCCAACCGAAAATAGTTGGCAAGAAGTCGCGCCGGACTAGAATCCTTTCGTGAAGACCGACAACGCAGCGCTACCCATTATCGGCTGGAGAGAATGGCTCTCGATTCCTGATTTAGACATTCCGCATATCAAGGCAAAGGTCGACACCGGAGCGCGAACCTCCTGCCTTCATACTGCCGGGCTCGAGCTCTACAAGAACGAAAAAGGCGAGGAGCGGGTCAAATTTCAAGTGCATCCCAATCAGAACTCCACCAAACAGTTGATCGACTGCGATTGGCCGGTTGCCACTCAGCGATCGGTGCGGGACTCGGGTGGTCACGAAGAGATTCGCCCCTTCATTAACATCCCGGTGACCTTAGGAAACCACATCTGGGATATCGAGTTCAGTCTCACGAATCGGGACAACATGAAATTTCGGATGTTGCTGGGTCGACGGGCGATGGAGAACCGTTTTCTCGTTGATCCCGTCGGTTCTTATCTCTCCAGCACTCGACCGAAAAAGAAGTAGGACAGAAGCTGTTTTCGCGTCCATTCTACGCTTTTTGAGTATAAAAGTCACTATCCCGTCACGCAATAAGAAGCGGCTTTCGACGACTCCCCTCTACAAAGCAGCCTAAAATCGCAGTCATAACATCCGCGTCATTGACGACCTGGAAAGCCACTAACGCAACGGGAACGGCTAATGGCCTAGTCTCTTATTAATCAATCCAAATCAATTCACTGTGAACGAACCTGATATTCTAACGATCGGAAGCGGGTCTTTTAAACGCGGAAAAAAAGGCGTTGTCGATCTTCCCATCGGATCCCTCATCAATTATCAGCCGGTAACAATGAGTGTCCACATTCGTCGGGGGAAAGAGCCAGGGCCAACCCTGCTTCTCACTGCCGGAGTCCACGGCGACGAAATCATTGGGATGGAAATCCTCCGCCGGATGCTCAAATCCCGTAAGTTACAAAACATGAAGGGCGATCTCATCATCGTCCCCGTCGTCTGCATGCCGGCCTTTCTCAGCCGCACTCGCTACCTGCCCGACCGGCGTGATTTGAACCGCCTCTTTCCCGGCTCTCCCGAGGGCTCATTAGGAGGGAGACTCGCCGCTACTTTTGTTCAGGAGATTGTGCCCCATTGCACCCACTCGATCGATTTTCATGCCGGGGCCGTGGGCCGTCCTAATCTCCCTCAAATCCGGGTCTCTCCCGGAGACTTAGAAGCGGTTGAAATGGCAAAGGCATTTGATCCTCCGGCGATTATTGAATCCGGAGTCCGCGATGGCTCGATGCGCAGCCACCTCACCGCTAACAAAATTCCGGCGCTGATCTACGAAGCAGGCGAAGCCTTCCGCCTCGATCCCTCCGCGGTTCGCTATGCACTCTACGGAATCTACGGAGTGATGCGCCATCTCGGAATGCTTCCTGAATTGACCAAAGCGGCAAAACCGCCTAAAGCGAAAACAGTCGTTTCGAATTCCACGAAGTGGATTCGCGCGTCGCAGGGGGGCCTTTTCACCTCTCAAAAAGGCCTCGGAAAGGCGGTAACCCCCGGCGACAAGCTCGGAATTCTTGCTGATCCGTTTGGACGAAAGGAGACTCCTGTGATCAGTGATATGGAGGGGATTATCATTGGGATTACTCTCGAAGGAACCGCCGACGAAGGTGACGCTCTCTTTCACATTGCCTCGACTGTCAACGCAGAAAAGGCTCAAGAACACATCCAGCGCAGCGACCAGATTCTCGAAGAGCATACCGACCCCCTTCACTGAGTCGAGAAGCAGTTCATTCCCGCAACCGCGTCATTGTCAGTCGCTAAAGGAGATGGTCACATACTCGCATCATGACTCTATTGAAGCGCACCCTTGCACTCGCCTTTTCCCTTCTCGTCTCCACCAGCGGCTACGCGGCAGATACACCCAAAAAAAAGATTGATCCCAACCGAGCCGCCGGAACGGAGACACTGGCTCGCGTCGATGCGGTCAAAAACTGGACAACACTTTTTGACGGAGGCAGTCTCGACCATTGGCAGGGAGACACTGAAAAATACGTCGTTAAAGACGGAATTCTCGTCTGCGAAGCCGGTGGCAAAGTCCTTGAGACAAAAAAGCAGTATTCAGACTTCGTCTTTAAATTTCAGTTCAAACTGAACGAGAGCGCGAACAATGGGCTGAAGATTCGCGTTCCCACGGACGACGACGCTCCCAATCAGGGAATGGAACTGCAAATCCTTGATCATCGCGGCACGAAGTATAACAAAAAGACCGAAGACGGAAAGAGCGTTTCGATCCTCAAGCCCGCGCAGGTCCACGGATCTGCTTACGGTATCTACCCCGCCAAGACAGGCTACCTCAAGCCTCTTCATCAGTGGAACGAACAAGTCATCATTTGTATCGAAGACCACATCAAAGTGATCCTCAATGGTGCGGTGATTCTTGATGTCTTCCTTGATGAGATCAAGCCTATCAATGGGAAAGATCATCCGGGCATGCATAGCCGCTCCGGGCACATTCAATTCGCAGGTCACAATGACTACATAGAGTTTCGTGACATTCACGTAGCGGAGTTCTCCACGAGCGCGCCCCTGCCAAAAACCAAAGGCGACAACACGCCTCCCGAGGGCTTCGAAGCGATCTTCAACGGGAAAGACCTCAGTGGTTGGAAAGGTCTCGCCGACAAGGACGCCACGAAGCGCAGGGCCCTCACCGGTAAAGAGCTAGCCGAAGCACAAAAAGCGGCCGACGAAAACATGAACGAGCACTGGAGCGTCGCTAAGGGGGCGATCACTTACGACGGAACCGGCATGAGCCTTTGTACTGCGAAAGACTACGGCGATTTCGAAATGTATATCGACTGGAAAATTCCAGCCGGTGCCGACAGCGGCATCTACCTGCGGGGCACCCCACAGATTCAAATTTGGGACCCATGGGATCCGCGCACCAAAGACAAGGAAACACCGGAAACCTCCGAAGACTGGGTTGCGGCCTACAAAAATGGTCGGAATCTCGGCTCTGGGGGACTTTGGAATAACCGCAAGGCCAGTAATCGCCCGCTCGTTCTCGCTGACAAGAAGCCGGGTCAATGGAACACTTTTCTCATCCGTATGGTTGGGGATAAAGTCTCGATCTGGTTGAATGGAAAGCACATTGTCGATCGCACCGAACTGGAAAACTACTGGGATCGCGAAGGCAAGCGCACCGCGCCACTGCCTCGTGCGGACCAGATCGAGCTGCAACATCACGGCAGCGAGCTCTTCTTCAAGAATCTCTACATTCGTGAGCTGCCCTATTAAATTTCAAATCAGCGATCCCGAATTTACAAAGCCTCCTTCGCCGCTGCGTCGGGGGCTTTTTTTGTGACACAACAGGCTTACGTCCGTGAACTAAGAGGATTGAATCAAACTTCCTGAAAAACATACCCGAATCACAGCCTGGAAATCAAAGGGTTGTTTATTCGCTAGGATCTGCGCCTCCTTCGCGTGAAGAGTTTTTGCTTCAAACGCGAGTGAGCGCATCTGAAAACACATTTCAGGAGATCTTGGGTTAGCCTTACGAATGCACAAAATCTAAGTCAGCTTCCGGTGGGAGCCGCGATTGTCGCCCTCGTGAGAATCGGGCTGACGGCATCTTTCCGCATCCGTGAAGAGCGACGCATCAAACGCCTCGTGAAGCAGTGGGAAAGCGAATAGCGCACCCTCGGTTCAAAATATTCCGACGCTACTATCGAGAATCCTGCGTCAGATAAAGCTGCGGAAACTGTATCAATTCCCAAATGGAATCCATCGGTTCGACGACCGCATAACCTGAGTTGGAAATATTAACTGAGACTTGACCCCTCGTTTGACTAACCCATTCTTCGGCAGAAGGAACAAATTCACTTACGAGACCGATGACACGGTATTTCCGATTTCCCCTCGTATCTTCCGAGACCTGAAGGACCGGCCCTCCGCTGTTGCCACCATCTACCTGGCAGTCGAGAATCACTGATCCATCAATATGGTTCTTACCGGCCACGATTCCGGCGCGCACGAGCGGAGTGCGGTGATCAATTTGCTTAGCATTTTCAATACCTACCGAAACAGGATATCCCATCACAAACACCTGATTGCTCACACCAATGTCATGAAAGGAAAGCGTATTCGCCTCTGCTACCACTGTCAGAGTTCCCTTTTGAATCACCTCGACACCCTCGTGGTATTGGAGGGGAGCGAGATCTCCGGGACCCTCCATCGTTCCGATCTGAACAGCGACGACATCTTTCGTTGCGTGGACATAGACGCGATTACTCTGACGCAGAATATCGAGATCGAGACTCAACTTCATTTGAGCGGGAGAATCCGGGGAGGAAGTTTGAGCGAAGACGGTGATTACACCGGGCGCCTCTTCTCTTGCGAGGACATGACGAGCGGTGATCAAGTAGATTGATCTTCTCGCCTCAAGAAAAAATCCTGAGCCAGTCGTCCGCGAGTCAGCCTGAATAAGGACAGGATAGCTCAGGTTGTTCCCTGGAACGCCTGCACCAAGTTTCTCGGGTAAACCGGTAAACAGGATCACCAAAAAGAGAAAGACACCCAAAGCTCCAGTGGGATTTAACTGATTTGCAATGCACTTATTCATCGATGATTCCAAATAGTCAGCGAACCGGACGACGACAATACTGCTGATTCATCCCAACCGCTTCCTAACAAAATTTAAGCAGTTAACAGGCCAACTTTGACAGATCGGATAAGAAATATGGCTCTTCACTAAACCGTGTCGTGTTCAGAACTTATCAGGAAGAGGCTTCGGTCGGTTGGTAGCGACTTGGATCTCACCTGCGATCCAATAGGCTATCGCACGGAAGTTCTCAAAGTTGCGCTTTTGGTTCGCCTTCAAATCGACTTTCGGCAATAGTCCAGGGATCGACGAGAGGGAGCGTTTGGGCAAATAGGTCGTCGGTGTTCACGCATTCAAATCTGAATGCGCTACCGCCTTGATTCCAGTGCATTTTCAACACGCTTGAGCGAAGAGCCAGGAATATTGGCGAGTCAGCGTCGCTCCCTCCCTTTTATTTTCCTAACGCGCTCTGTATTAGCGACTTAAACAAATAAAGGTATTAGCGATACGCAAAGATAGAGTTTTTTGGGTCTGTATGATCCACTCATATTAAGGTTCGCGCCCCTCGCGGCAAAGGGAGGAGCCCTGAAAGCGATGCCTTAATTTAGGGGGCGAAGGGCCATTTCTCGAATCGCATGAATAGGACTTCGCAGGCTTGCCTGTTTTTGATTTTTCAACCAAGCTACGCGCCATGAGATCACCGCTCCTATTTATCGCTCTTTCTTGCCTGTTACCCGCCTTGCACACACTCGAAGCACAAGAGGATAATCCGCTTACGATTGAGCAAGAGAAGAGCGCCTATAAAGCGGCCGACATCGCGCTGAACAATTCCTATAAAAAGGCGAATAAGACACTCAGTGACTGGGATTTCAACGAACTCAAAGAGGACCAGAGGGAGTGGATTGAGTTTCGCGACGAAAGGTCCCGCGCCGCAGCTATTTTAGAAAACGGCTCCGAGTTTGAAGAGCTGAAAGAGGCATCCGTCGCCTACTGGCACACCATGAATTACGTTACTCAGACTCGAACGCGGATCATCGATGGGTGGATTAACGAGTCTGGACGCGAATTAGTGTGGGAGGGCGAATGGACCGACGGCTACGGCGGCTGGCTGAGAATTGCGCAGGGAAGCACCAAGGTTTTCCGATTCGACATTGAAGTGGCGAGAGGCTCCTCTTATCACCTCGGCACGCTCAAAGGAAAGGCCAAAACCAACGACTCGATGGCGTTTTTCTCGGATGCCGGAACAGATGAAAAAACGGAAGAAGACCCCGAGACCTGGCTCATTTTCGAAAAGGGCTTTTCGGGACCACGGCTTAGAATACAGGGGATCAACACTGAATACTATCAGGGGGGTAGAGCCTATTTTGGCGGCACCTACACTCGGGTCGGGGATCTCGACAAAACAGCACGAAAAGAAGTTCAAAGTTGGGCCCGAGCGGAAGCAGAGTGATCCCGCACTCTGGAGACGGGACCTCAGCGATCCGATTTCCCGTAGATGAACCAGAGGTTTCGGATGTAGATAAACCAACCGGTGCTCTGGCCTAAGAATCCGACAATCTCTTTTCGCCAAAGGAAGTAGACCATAAGCATCGAGGAGCCAAGAAGGCTCAACCACCAGAAGACAGGAGGCACGACGGAAGACTGGGCTTTTTCACTGGCACGCCACTGAGCGACCATCCGCCCCATAAACACCGCCTGGCCCGCGAAACCAAAAGCGACCCAGATGACACCCACTAGGGATGTCACATCAAGCAAACGATAAACCCAGGGAAGCGATCCCCGGCGTTGCTCTATCTCCTCAAAAAATGCATCGGCAGTCAATTCCGGCTCACCGGGTTCCCACCCGTGAAAGCGGGCTGTCCGCTCCCCCTCAGGGCTCGTAACCACCTCGATAGTTGAAATTCGGTCCGACAAGTTGAACGGCGGCGCGAGAGGGTCTCCCGGCGTTCCGATATGACCAAACTTAACGAGAGCGATCCAGCTGGAAAACGGCAAGAGGAGTGACAAAGCCGCTACGACAATGACCTGAGTCCGGGTGAATTTTCTCATCGATTTTTAAGGTAACGAATCACCCCCATGACGAGGGCGGAGTATACAAATCCTGACACGAGCGCCCCCAACCCTGCCTGCATCACATCATTTCGACGGCTAAAATTTACCGAGGCCAACTCAACCTGCTCTTTCACCACTTCGGGGGATTGCTCCGCCGCTTCAAAATGAAGCCTCATTTGCGCCATCATGTATTCCGTCCAGTTGGGGTTAATCCACTCGAAATAGCCTAGGCGCGTAAAAACCGCTATGACAGCTGCGATCACCGCCATAATAGCACCCGACTTAAGGCCTTCAATAAAGCTTGTCTCAGGCTCAGCTTTGACGACAGCGCCTAGAGCCAAGCTATAGGCGACCAACGATATGACAGATCCGATCCCTGCCATGAGCCAAATTTTTCCAAATCCATCGGTGTGCAATCCCATAAAATAGGAAGCATACAGCCAGGCCAATCCAGCGAGGCCGATCAAACAGCCCCCTTTCAGCTCTAATAATTTCATAAGCAGTTTCCTTTTCCGATGAAGCCTCAGTCGACTTGAACTACGCCGTCATCGCAGCGCCTGCAACCCTGATATCAGATTCATCGTAAGCTTTAAAGGCAGAGAACGCTTCCCGAAATACTAAAATGAACGAAGAACTCAATTATGAAATCATCAAAAACCTCCAGATCGCCTACGCGATGGAACTGGAGACAGTGCAAAACTATATCGCCGCCTCCGTGAATCTGGACGGGGTCAGGTCTGAAGTGATCAAGCGGGCTCTCGCCGCTGACATTTCAGAAGAACTAACGCATGCGCAGTCTCTCGCTAAACGAATCAAAACGATTGGCGGAACTGTCCCCGGAAGCTTCGCGCTGGAGAGAGCGCAGAAGTCGCTTCAGCCACTCGAAGATACGACAGACATTGTCAGCGTTATTAAAGGGGTCATCGATGCTGAGAATGCAGCGATCGCTCAGTATAACAAAATCATTCAAGTGAGTGACGGGATCGACTACGTCACGCAGGACATGGCGATTACCCTGCTTTCCGGCGAAGAAGATCACCGCCGCGAGTTCATTGGATTCCTCAAAGAATACGAAAAGTCGTAAAAACTGATTTCCAACACCACACCGAAGAAGGTTCATAGCCGGTCGTTCATCCCGGGTCCGGCTTTTTAGGGTCAAATTCCTAGGCATTTGCGTGACAATTCAGTACAATCATCACTCCCACTGACACACGCGTAGCGTGTTTATGGACTGGCCGGAAGTGAGATCCCGCATCACGCTTGGCAACCATCCCAATGAAGAATACCCCTGTTCGAATTATCTTATCCTGTCTCGTCCTTTCGCAGGCTGTTTTGGCAATCGCTGAAGAACCACTTCTGAGGTCTGGCGACCGAGTCGTCCTCGTAGGCAATACCGTGATCGAGAGAGCCCGACTCTATGGCCATCTCGAGGCAGCGCTGCAAATCGCGGCAGGCCCTGCAGTGAAAAATCTTTCAATTCGTAACCTCGGCTGGAGCGGAGACTCCGTATTTGGAGATTCGAGATCCTATTTCGGACCTCCACAAGAAGGTCGCGAGCGTCTTTCCTCTGTGATTTCAGAGATCAAGCCGCAGGTCATTTTCCTCTGCTACGGAACAGGAGCAGCGATGTCCGTTGATCAGGGTTGGACTGAAGAAGCGATTTACAAAGAGCCATCAGCGAGCGGGCTCGAAGGCAGCCTCGCTATTTTCATCAAAGGCTATCAGGAAAAAATCGATCGTCTTCGCTCTGCGGGGGGAAGTGCGCTGCGCGAGATCGTGATCATTTCTCCGCCTCCCCTCGAAAATCTCGGAGATCCCCTTCCCGATCAAACCGAGAACAATACCCGCCTCGCCCTCTTTCGTGATCGCACCGAAAAACTCGCGGCGGACAACAATGCGCGCTTTATCGACCTCTTCGCCGCCTTAGGTGGTGATGATTTCAATGGAGACGTCGCGAACCCTGTATTGACCAATAACGGCGTTCACTACAGTGAATCCGGTTATAAGATTCTCGGAAGAGAACTCGCGAAAGGACTTGGCTACGGCGAAACCTCAAGTTCTCCCAATGGGTCCGAATCCCCTCTCATCGCTGCAATCATCGAAAAGAACCGGCTCTTTTTCCACCGGTGGAGGCCTGCGAACGAAACCTACCTGTTCCTCTTCCGAAAACACGAGCAAGGCCAAAATGCCAAAGAGATACCGATGTTCGACCCACTCATTGCTGAGCAGGACAAAAAAATTGAAGCCGCCCGTCAGGAGATCTTCGCCGGCACGCCCAAGAACTGAGCAGCCATGCCCCGGACAGAATCTTCTACTTCTTTGCACCTGCCAAACCATTTTTCCGTTATGAAAATTTTTCAATCATCAACTGCCGCCCTCTTTGTTGCGACTCTCGCCGCGCTGCCCGCTCACTCACAGAATGGCCTCAAGGATATTCCTGACACCGCCGTCTCCGCTCAACTCGAAGCCTTTGAATTAATCGAAGGAGCAACCGTAAACCTTTTCGCGAACGAGCCTGCCGTCGCAAACCCGACTCACATGAACTGGGATTCACAGGGGCGCCTCTGGGTCGTCAGCAGCCCGCTCTACCCCCACATCAAACCGGGGCAGGAAGAACAGGATAAGGTCGTGATTCTTGAAGACACCACTGGCGACGGAGTCGCCGACAAATACACTGACTTCGCCACCAATCTCCACATTCCCACAGCTGTCCTTCCCGGTGACGGTGGTGCCTACGTTGCCAATTCGATTGAAGTGCTTTTCCTGAAAGACACCGATGGCGATGACATCGCAGATGAGCGCCAAGTCGTTCTGTCAGGATTTGGAACGGAGGACACGCACCACCTCCTTCACACTTTCCGCTGGGGACCTGAAGGTATGATTTGGATGAACCAGTCAATCTACATTCACACCCACCTCGAGACGCCTTACGGGATTCGCCGTCTCCTCGGCGGTGGCATGTGGCACTATCGCCCCGAGACACAGAGGGCCGAAGTATTCATGAAAGGGCTCATCAACCCCTGGGGCCATGCCTTTGATGAATGGGGCCAGAGTTTTCTCACCGACGGGGCAGGAAGCCAGGGCATTAACTTCGTGTTTCCACGATCCGTCTTTGCGACTTCCCCGGGAGCCTCCCGGATTCTAACCGGTCTCAATCCCGGCCAACCGAAACATTGTGGCGCAGAATTCCTGACAGGTCGTCACGTCCCCGACAACCTTAAGGGAACCATTGCCGCACCCGACTTTCGCGGGAGCCGGATCAATCTTTTTAAGCTGACCGACAATGGCAGCGCCTACACCTCAACTCAGGTAACCGATCTAATCTCGTCGAAGCACCGCGCCTTCCGTCCCATCGATATCAAAATGGGACCTGACGGGGCGATCTACGTTGCGGACTGGTACAATCCTATCATTCAGCACGGCGAGGTCGATTTCCGCGACCCACGCCGCGATCAAAAGCATGGTCGAATCTGGCGAATCACCTTCGATGATCAACCGCTCCTTCCGATCGAAGATCTCAGCAAACTCGATGAAAAAGAACTCGTGACGAGACTCAATGCCGCTGAAGCGTTGACTCGTCAACTCGCTCTCACGGAAATGAGAAGCCGTGATCCGAAAGCCGTTCTTCCAGCGGTCGAGGGCTTGAAAGCTCCCGAGGGAGTCGATCCCGATCTTTTTGAGCTTCGCAAAGTATGGGCCTCACAAACCCTCAATCAATTTAATGAAAAAGGAGCCGTCACACTCCTTGATTCAAAAAATCACAAAGCGCGTGCCGCAGCTCTGCGTGCGATTTACTACCGCGCCGCAGACAATGACGAAGCCCTCGCGATTGCGAGCAAAGCGATTGCCGACCCTCACCCTCAAGTTCGTCTCTGGGCCGTCAGTGTCCTCGCCCAGCTTGATGCGAAAGAGACTGTCACCACAGCAATGAAGGCGATTGAAGGCGTTGAAGTCGATGAATTCCTCGATTTCGCCCTCTGGTCAATCTGCCGTGAGCACTCCGCCCGTTGGGTCGATGATGCCCAGACAAATAATCCCTTCAGCTCGACACGCCAACTCTTGTTTGCTGTTCGCGCGATCAATCAGCCGGTCGCAGTTGATCAGATTCTCAGTGCCCTCGAAAGCGGCGAACTCTCTTCCGATCAAGAAGTGAGCGAGATCGCGGATTGGATTTCAAAGACCGGCTCGCCCGAGAACCTCAATTCCCTCTTCGTCCAGACATTGAAAGAAGGCGCCGCCCCCGCTCATCAAAAAGCCATTTTGACCGCACTCGCCTCCGCGGGAAGAATTCGAAAAATTCAGCCCACCGGGGACAAGAACCGCTTGAACCAATTTCTCAGTTCAAAGAACGACGTCATTTTCTCCGAAGCAGCGACCCTCGCTGGACTGTGGAAACTGGAGACGGCACGGGACGGGTTAGAGAGCGCCTTCCTCGCCGCAGCCAAAAATCAAGGACGCGCTGAAGCGGCTCTCGCCGGGCTCATTTCTCTTGGCGGACCATCCACGGCCCAACTTTTTGACGCCGAAGCCAAATCTGAAACCAGCTCATTCCTCATCAAGTCGCTCGCAGTGAGAGGCCGCACCCGCATGAATCCCGCAGCAGGAGCCAAGCTCGCGGTCGAGGCGTTGAAAAACTCTCCGAATGGAAAAGATCCCCACGGTATCTACGCTGCCTTTCTTGCCACAAAACAGGGACCGGGAGCTCTCGCAAAAGAATTAGCGAACGCGAAACTACCTCAGCCTATCGCACTCGTCGGTGTCCAAATGGCAAGCAGCGCCGCAACGAGACCCGAAGGCCTCGTTAAAGCGTTGCAGAAAGCGGCTGAGCTCAAGGCCATGAAAATGGCTCTGACCGATTCTGAAATGGAAGCGATGATGGAAAAAGTCGCGACAACCGGAAAGGCTCATCATGGAGAGGTTATCTATCGCAGGGCTAGCCTCCAGTGTATTGTTTGCCATGCCATCGGCGGGGCGGGCGGAGTAATTGGACCTGACCTCGTCAGCATCGGATCAAGCGCTCCCGTCGACTACCTCATCGACTCGCTTCTACAACCAAGTGTTAAAATTAAAGAGGGTTATCACACCACCCTCGTTACTTTGAAAAACGGTGACTCCTTCGCCGGGGCAATCGCCCGCGAAGACGCGAACGAACTGGTTGTTCGTGATGCCACGGGCAAGGAAAACCGCATTCCCAAGGCCGATATCGAGAGCAACAACATCAGTCCGGTTTCCTTGATGCCGCCCGGCCTCACCGCCCAGTTGCGGGAAGATGAGTTTGTTGACCTCGTCGCCTTTCTCGCACAACTCGGCAAAGACGGTGACTTCAAAACACCACCGAATCGTTACGTGCGACAGTGGCAGGCGCTGATGCCTCACGAGAGAACTCGTGATTCGATCGGACATTACGGTCACCAAATTTTCACAGAGGAGATCAAGACTTATCAGTGGATTCCTTTTTATGCGAAAGTCACAGGAGGCGTTCCCATTCCGGAAATGCCCAAAGTCGTAGGCAGAGGTGCCAATCGCTACGGAGTCGCGCGAACTTTCCTCGAGGTTGACAAAGCGGGCCCCGTTCGATTCAAGGTCTCAGGAAAGCTGAAAGATCTCGTCCTTCTCCATGGAGACAAAAAAATCAAACTTCCTGAAGACAGTTCAGAAACGGAAATAACAATCGAGGTGAAGAAACCCGGAAGACAGAAAATCACTATTTCGGGACTCAATGGATTCGGACTCGACGCCGTAAAACTCGAGGCTCTTGACGATGCCGGAACCATTACATTTGTTGACATCAAAGATCTCTAACATTTCTCTAACATTTTATTTATGAAAGCCCCCACTTTAATCACCGCTGCATTTCTTTTTCTAGGAGTCGCCACCATAGCCGCTCAGCAAAAAGGCAAAAAGAAAGCGGCACCACCACAACTCAAGTGGCGCGTTCAACAACTCCACAAAGACAACAACGAGGGTGTCGCCGTCGGTGATATCAACGGCGATGGCAAACTGGATGTCACTGCCGGGGAGTTCTGGTATCGGGCGCCTGAGTTCGAGCAACTCCCCGTTCGGAAGATTCTCCCATTCGGCGCTGACTACATGCAGAACAACTCGGAGCACCTTTTCGACATGGACGGAGATGGCGATCTCGACGTCGTCGCCGGCGCCTTCACATTGCCAATCGTAAACTGGTATGAGAATCCGGGAGCGAAAAATTACAAGGTAGGTGAATTCTGGAAGACCCACCAACTGGTCAACACGGAAACGGGACACAATGAAGCGACCTTTCTCCATGACCTCGACGGAGACGGATCACCCGAGTGGATTGAAAACCATTGGAACGCGGAAAATCCAATGCAGGCCTTCCGCTTCAAGCGAAACGAAGACGGTCAAGTCACGACCGAGAAACACGTCATCTCTGAAAGCGGAAACGGTCACGGTATGGGATTCGGTGATATCAACGGCGACGGAAAAGATGACATCATTTTTATGCAGGGTTGGTATGAGTGCCCCGAGGCAGGTGCCTTTTCCGGCCCTTGGAAATGGCGCAAGGAGTTCGAGCTCCCCCACGCGAGTTGCCCCGTCCTCATTGTCGATCTCAACGAAGACGGTCGCAACGATATCATCTGGGCCGATGGCCACAGCTACGGACTCTACTGGCAGGAGCAATTGAAGCCACGAGCCGATGGAACCACCCTCTGGCGCCAACATCTCATCGACAAGAAATTTTCACAGGCCCACACCATGGCATGGGAAGACATCGACGGCGATGGATCACCTGAACTGATCACCGGGAAGCGCTACTACGCGCACTCAGGAAAAGACTCAGGGGCCGCCGATCCGACCACGGTCCATTACTACGACTGGAACAAAGAAGACAATTCATGGGGCAAAAAGATGATTTCCACTACCGAGGCAGGGATGGGTCCCGGAGTCGGATTGCAGATTCGCGTGCACGACCTCGACGAAAACGGCTGGCCTGATATCATCGTCCCCGGAAAGAGCGGAACTTACATTATTTGGAATGAGGGCTGGACGAAGCCGTCCTGATTCCCGATACTTGAATCTGTTTTCGAAATGAGCAATTCCAATCCAGAACCAGAGCCAGATCAAGGCGATCAGGAACCAAAACGCGAACCGATTCCTGGCGTGCTTTATTCATTCTATGAAGACCGCGCCTTTGTCTCCTGCACCCGTTGCGGAGAGTCGCTCGCCGACTTCGAGGAAGGGTATCGCATTTCAAAGAACTTCAAAAAAGGCGAAGTCCTCGTTGAATACGCACTTTGCATGCCCTGTCTTACCGCAATGCTCGATGAAGCATCGGAAGAATCCAAAAAGCAACTCGCTGAATTTCAGGAAAAACACTATCGCGAAGGAGTTTCCGGTTTTGACGAATGCGCCCTCTGTGTTCGCACAAAAGACGAAGCTCGAAATGACGAGTTCGGACTCGTGGGAGTCTGTCACGGCGATGACATGGTCGATAGCGCCATGATTTGCATCGACTGCATGGAAGCGATGGCCGAAACCATGTCGGAAGAGACGAGGCGCACCTGGGACAAATTCCGAGAAGAAAATTTCCCCGGCGTGCCCTCAGATTTCGAGCCGTTCCCGGCGAGGCCGGCACCCAGCGTTCTCTAGGAACTTAAGTTTTTTTCTACGCTCGAGGCCGTCTTTCGACCTAAACGAAAAACTTCCGACTCGTAGATTATCGAGCGATGCCAAAGGATGAGAGAACTCGAGTCCGAGTTTGCCAAGCGTAGCGGGAAACCCCTCGGAAGGATGGCACCAGTCAAAACAACGCCGAAGGTGTTGTCTCGTTTTTCCGAGTGACGATCTCCGGAATCGCTTCAGGATCCCCCTGCTGTTGACTGACCACTCCAAGGGTTCAGAAGTCTTGGGAGGCATACGGAACTCTAACCGATGACCCACGAGCAGTAGCTTGGAAGCAGAGAGCCCGAAAAGAAATAGAATGGCGCTCCGCAGCGGTTGATTCCCCTCTTACGGCCCCATCGAGCCTTTAATCTTCCGCTTTAGGCAGATGTCCGGTCGGATTGTTCGAGGCCGCTGTCGTCAGCAGTTTGTATATCCGAGACTGCAGCTCGCCCGGGAGCGGATCACTGCCCGGAGATTCGCGAACGAGTCTCTTTGCCTCGGCAAGTAGCCCGTCTCTCGCCGCTGATTCGATCAATCGAATGCGAATCGACCAGTCTTCAGGCGCCGTATCCAGCTCCGATGTAAGAATCCGGGTATCTGCCCTCATAAAATTAACTACGCATCCTTTACTCTTCGGCAAGATTTGTCAAAAAAAGGTCTTTAAATTGCACTTTCATAGGGGGACCTGAGTGAAGCTGGAGGGCAAGAATTCCGGAGAGCTCTCGCTCCTCTTCCTGCCAATCAATCACTTCAGCGGTGAGGTGACCATTTAACTTCACGGTGATTCGGTTTCCTTTTCCCACAATTTCGTAGGCATTCCAGCCACCCGCCTCATAAGAGCTTATGGCCGCTTCAGCCGACACGGTCAGAGCACTTTTCTCGAAGCTGCCGTCCGCTTTGATGACTGTTTTCTCTCCGCGCGTCGAAAGCATCTTTCTTCCGTGCTCATCATAAATCGCCCCGAGCCATGGCGCATCAGGCTGGCTGATATCGACCTGATATCCTACGGCATGGCCGTCAGGCAGTAATTGTGAGCGAATCTGGACCCCGCTGTTCGCTTTGGAACCGCCCTCAACTTTGAACTTAAGAGTGAGACGAAAATCCGAAATATTCCCTCCCTGCCAGACGAGAAACTGGTTTGTCTTGCAGGGGTTGTCCTCCGATGCGGTTGCCGTAATCGACCCATTTTCCACGCTCCAAAAGGAGAGATCCGGCGCGGACCAACCCTCCAACGATTTTCCATCAAACAAGGATTTGGATTCACCTGCATTCACCGAAAACGCAAAAAAAAGACAACTGCTGGCAAGAAAAAGGAACGATCGTCGCATCATTGCTCATCGTTTCCCGTAATAGAGGGGCTGTCCACATCGTTTTATACGAAAAAAGAGTGAATAATTGTGACGATGAAGAGTCAAAGATTTGTCAGGTCCTTCGTAGAGACGAAGAAGAACCCATAGCGGCCTCTTTGAGTCAACTTTTCCATTGAAAATTTGAAGATTCAGGAAAATTGCCGATACTTAACAAACCTTAATTTATTTTTATGCGGTCAATCCTAAAATTCCTGAGTATTATCCTCATTCTGCAAATGAGTTTTTCGGCTCAGCAGGGTTTTTCCCAAGGTATCGAACAACAGATTCGTGCCAAAGCTAATGAAGCAGGAGGAGGCATTGCCGCCTGGTATCAGGCACGAGATTTTGCTCCTGCATGGGACGGCCCACGTCTGAGCGGTCTCGCCGCGTTCATACAGGAACTCGGAGAGCACGGCCTAGCTCCAGAGCTCTTCCAACTCGCTGAATGGGACCTGCAGTGGCGCTCTCCCAGCTCCGATCCCACAGCACGTGCGGCAGTTGAAGTGGGCACCACTCAACTGGCTCTCTACGCAATCCAATCACTTGCCTATGGCTTCGTTGATCCCACTTCGGTTCACCCCAAGTGGTCTGATATCCCCCGCAAAGTGACCGCCTATCAATTTCTTGATGGAGTGCTCCAGGCCTCCCCCCAGCAATTTACCAGCTTCCTGTTTCAGAAAGTGCCACCTCAGGATGATCGCTATTCCGAGATGATTAAAACACTCGCCCGCTATCGCAAGATCGACTCGCTTGGCGGATGGCGAAATCTACCTGCGACCGCTCAGCCAGCGGGCGCCGGATCAGCTTACCCCGAAGTGAAACTTTTGAGATCACGCCTTCAAGCGGAAGGCGATCTCCCCGGGGGAAGCACTGGCAGCAAAAAAGACAAAGATCGCACGATTGATCAGCGAACAGGAGATGCGATCAAGTCTTTTCAGTTCCGCCATGGCATTGAGCCCGACGGAGCCCTCGGACCGCAAACGCTCGCGGAGCTCAACACCGCGACCAAATCCCGGGTGAACTCTCTCATCATCAATATTGATCGCCTTCGCTGGATGCCGCGCTCCTATGAAGAAACCGAACACATCGAAGTGAACATCGGTGAAAGCGCTCTCCGTATGTTCGATAAGCGACGCCAGATTACGGTGATGCCCGTTATCGTCGGAGTAAAAGGAAAGCACCAGACCCCCGTTTTCCATGGTGATATCAAATACCTCATTTTTCGCCCTTACTGGAACGTTCCACGCTCCATTGCCAAAACTGAAATCGTTCCCAAGGCGATTTCAGATCCGGGAGGATACATGGCGAGCCACGATTACCAGATCGTCCCCTACTACGACGCGTCTCTGAGTCAGGTTCTACCGAACACTGCTGCAAACCTCCAGAAGACTGTCTCTGGCAGCCTACTCATCCGGCAGTCGGCTGGACCGGATAATTCACTTGGTCTCGTTAAGTTCATTTTCCCGAACGACAACTCGGTTTACCTGCATGACACCCCCGATCACAGCCTCTTCCAGCATGCGGACCGGGACTTTAGCCATGGCTGCGTTAGAGTCGCGAGACCTGACGAGCTCGCGAATCTGCTTCTTCAGCGAAATGGTGGCTGGAACATCGACACGGTTCGCGCATCAATGCAGGATGTTAACGTCCCCAATCGTAAAGAGGACTTCAGCCGATCAATGCCTGTTTACCTTGTCTATTGGACATCGACGATCATGAGCGATGGCCGGGTCCGGTTTGATCAGGACATGTATGGCCACGACAGTACCATGTTTCAGAAGTTCAGCCTCCAGCCGTAGCAGATAGGGGAACGGAATTCGTTCCGACCTTTCCGCTCCACTACTTCACTCGCTTGAGTAAAAGAAGGCGAAAGTCCATCACTTCCCCGCCCGCGATCTCAAGCGCTTTCAGGGTCAATTGCCCGTTTCCCTTCTCCAGCCCGATTCGCCCAAGCGTCATCGGCTTCCAATTTTGAGTGTAACTCTCTCCACGCGGTGAACGATCCTCGTCCGCGCCGAGAAGAGGAGATGGGTTCGCTGTTTCGATCGTGCCCACAAGCCTGCTGTCTCCGAAACTCAGTTCAATTGCCGAACCTTTATCCTTCTCGTCGCAGCTGTAGAAAAGGGTGACTTCAAAGGTCCCACTCTCAACGACCTCTGCATTCCAGGTGATCTGGTCATCCAGCGAAGTCCAGTTTCCAAAAAAGGAATCATTCGGAAACTTGTTCGAGCGTTCAATACCGCCATGAGCAGTTCCGTCCCGGGCAGGCACCTGTGTAAATTGATGCCCCGGATGAGCGATCACAAATGGCCGAGTATCGGTCCCTAACTCCTCTACCATCTCGGCTTGCCACCGCTTCAAATCCCTATGGAGCCTCTTCTGCTCTTTGGGAAACTTCTTCGCGACATTCTCATACTGTCCGGGATCGGTCGGCATGTGAAAAAGCTGACCACTGAGATCGAGTCGAAATTCAGGAGTGCGAACCGAAGCCCTGGTTTTCCATGCCGAAAAGACAGCACGCTGCGTGAGCGACTCAGGAAGCTCACGTTCTTTCTCAGGATCGGGCTGCTTTTGCAGGGCAGAATAAAGGCTCACGCCATCGAGCGGGTTGGAATGCTCCTGAAGAGGGATTCCAGTCATTTCGGCGAGAGTCGGGAGCAAATCTATCGCAGAGCCCAACACTTCAACCTTCGTTTGAGGATCGATTCCTTTGGGCCAGCGGATCACCATAGGACTTCGAACGCCCCCTTCATCGGATGATCCTTTTTTACCCTTCATTCCCCCGTTCCAACGCGAGCCGTTCGGACCGTTGTCGCAAAAATAGATCACGATGGTGTCGTCCCGTAGCTTGAGCTCATCGAGCTTGCGAAGAAGCCGACCCACATTCCAGTCAATATTCTCACACATCGCCAGCGCACAACGAAGATGGAGATCATCTTCCTTTTCGGGCTCGCGATGATGCATCACGAGGTCCTTATCCTTAAAGCGATCCCAAAACTCATCCGGCACCTGCATCGGTGAATGAGGAGTGTTGTAGGGAAGATAAACGAAAAACGGCTTCTCCCTGTTTTCCTCGATGAATTGCATCGCCCGATCCGTGAAATCATCGACCACGAAGCCATTGCCTTCTACGATATTGCCATTGTGCTCCAGGAGGGGACTGAAATAATCCCCCCAGTGCCCTGAGCAGAAGCCGTAGAACTCGTCAAAGCCCCGACCATTGGGATGATAGGGATACTGCATCCCATTATGCCATTTACCGAACGCGGCGGTCTCATAGCCCGCTTTTTTGAAGACGTCTCCAATCGTGACTTCATCGAGGTCGAGTCGCTCACCACCGGCGGAGGTAGAGTAGACGCCCCCGCGCTGATGATAACGGCCCGTGAGAAACTCCGCACGGGTCGGTGAGCAAACCGGACACACATAAAAGCGTTCAAAACTCGCTCCGTCAGCTGCGAGCGAATCGATATGAGGAGTCGAAAGGTTCTTATTCCCCGTGAGACTCAGATCTCCCCAGCCCTGGTCATCGGTCAGAATGACGACGACGTTCGGTCGGGCCGCGTTCGGTCGGGCCGCGTTCGGTCGGGCCGCGTTCAGTTGTTCCGCGTGGAGCACGCTGGAGACAGTAAGAACGATAAAATAGACAAGGACTTTCGACATGCGTGGATTCTAGCACCTCGCTACAAATGAGGCAAAGGCGTTATGGAGCAGCGCAAGAAATGCATTCAAGTCCGTTTCCCGGAACGACACTCGTTCCCCTACGGCCCAGCCCCCCCAAGGTAGCGGAATGAATCTCATTCCGACAACGAAGCCCCTGCGCGAGTCAGCTCCCAGCACCAAACCCTCCGGGACGACATTCGTTCCCCTACGGTGCCACGCCCCACTCAATTCCTGCAATTCCAGCCGAGGACGTGGCCGCAGCAAAGAGGCTGGAAGCCTCACCGTTAAGAGACCCGGATTTCAATCCGGGTTTCAAGAAACACCCACGACCGCGTCCTGAAGGGACGCTCGAAAATGGGCCCACCGCAAAACAGGTATGCCGCCAATCGAGAGGCAATTCGATCCAAAACGGAATCGAAGTGCAGCACTCCAAATCGACTCACGCACCGAAAACCTTCCCCCAAACAGCCATCGCTGTTTTCACAGCCAACCCGCAGGCCACAAGAAAACCAACCGAGGCGAGCGCAATGATCCACGTGGGCACTTTTCGAACTCCCGTGAGTTCTTTTCGCGTTCCCAGATAAATCAAAGCCGCTGCGAGTGCTGGAATACCAAGCACGGTCAAGGCCTGAGCAAAGGTAATCAGGTTCACTGTACTGCCGCTCTTAGTAAGGGAAAAGATCGCAACGAGCATTCCAACAATAAGAGCCACTGCCGTCATGTGAATGGGCCACCCATCTGAGAGACGACTTCCCTTTCCGAGTGAATCTGACATCACCGTTCCTCCGATCATAGAATTTACGAGGAACGAACTGAAAGCTCCTGCAATGATTCCGAGGCTGAAAATCACGACTGCCCAGGTCCCAAAGAGCGGCTCGAGTTGGCGGGCAACATCTCCTACTCCAGCGAGCATAACTGGATCAGGCCGTCCGTAGAAAGTCCTTGCGGCGGTAAGGAGAATGATCACCGTGACAAAACCGAGAACTGAAATACTCGCGACCGAGTCAACCAGTCCGCGCTTCGCGTCACCAATCCCCCACCCTTTTTCTTTCACCAAGTAGGCATGGTAAAAAGCACCACCGACCGAGAACGTTGTCCCTATCATACCAAGGAGAGCAAACAAATCCCCGGTTCCGGCAGTGGCTACCGGCTCAAAATCCCTCGCCGTCACATAGGCTGCAACGAAGTTCATGACGAAGGCGACCACCATCACCCCAATGAGGATTTTCATCAGCTTCTCAACCGACTGATACAAATTCCGCATCAGGTAGAGGCTCGCGATAACAAAGGCATTGAAAATAATCAGGAGCCAGACCTGCCCCGTGACCGATATCGAATCCCCACCGGTTACCACTTCCACGAGCGGCATCAATCCGGCAACGACCGCGACATTGTTGCTCGACTGAAACAGAGCAACGAGAATGAACAATATCACTCCAATGAGAACCGCAACGGGACGTCCGAGTCGGGAAGCCAGCTCATCACAAACACTGTTTTCGTAACCCACCCCGATCCGAGCAGCGAGTGCCACCATCGCGATCATCAAAATGGCTGCCACGATCACGACTGGAACACCAATGAATCCATATCCGGCGCCGACCTTCGAACTAGTTAAGATACTTCCAGGTCCTAACACGACAGCCGCGACAACGATAGCAGGCCCGATTGATTGCAATAACTTTTTCACAAACGGCATCAAAGCAGAAGCTCTCGCGAATTTCGAGACTTTTTCCACACTGATGACGTGATGCAGAAAAAACGGCAATCGTGGATCGAGACGCGAACCTTTCGATCGGTTTTACTTGTTCAGAGGCACAGATTTCGCTAAATCGGAGCTTACAAACATCATGGTATCTATTCGCATCCGCGGCTTAGTGAAGCGCTTCGGCGACGTTGTCGCACTTGACCACCTCGATCTCGATATCAAGGCAGGCGAACTCTTTTTCCTTCTCGGACCCTCTGGCTGCGGCAAAACGACACTGCTGCGTTCGATCGCCGGGTTTCACATTCCGGAGGGAGGAGAGATCAGCTTCGACAATCAGGACGTTACCAAAGTGCCGCCGCACAAAAGAGAAACGGCGATGATGTTTCAGAGTTACGCCCTCTGGCCACACTTAAACGTTTTCAAAAATGTAGCCTTTGGACTCGAAGAACGCCGCGTCCGAAAACCCGAAATTCGGACACGAGTCGAAAATGCCCTCGCGATGGTGAAAATGGAGGGGCTCGGAAACCGTAAGATCAATGAACTCTCGGGCGGACAGCAGCAACGCGTCGCTCTCGCCCGCGCCCTCGTCGTTCGCCCGCGTTGTCTCATGCTCGATGAGCCGCTTTCCAATCTCGATGCCAAACTCCGAATCGAGATGCGATCCGAGATTCGCCGCATTTGCAAAGACTTCGGGCTCACCGCGATCTATGTGACACACGACCAAAAGGAAGCTCTCTCGATCGCGGATCGAATCGCGATTCTTGACGGGGGAAAGATTACTCAAGTCGGGACACCAGAAGAAATCTACCGGCAACCGAAAACGGCTTTCGTTGCCGGGTTCGTCGGCGAAACCAATCTCATTCCCGGAACGGTTCAGTTTGAGTCGAACGATTACACTTATGTATCGACACCATTGGGCGACATCGCCGCCCAATGCCCAGATCCTGACTGGTCTCCCGCCGCAAACGAGAAAGTAATTCTTTCGGTCCGCCCTGAGTGCCTCTCGATTCAGTCTACCCCACCACTTCAAAACGCCATGAAAGGCTACCTCAAGGAGTCGATTTACCTGGGTGAGACAGCTCAATACTCACTCCTCGCAGAAGGTCTTGACGAGCTCATCCGCATCTCAGAACTGAATCCCCGTCGCGTCATTCGCGAGACGAACGATCCCTTTTTCGCGACGGCACGTCCCGAGGACATTGTCATTCTCCCCGCCACCTGATACCTGTGATACCAAGACTCACGATTGTTCTTCTACTGCTCGCGGGCGTCCTTATCGCTCCGTTCGCTTTTCGTCCCTCCGATGGAAATTCTGACCTGACAAGGTCACAATCCGAGCGGGTCGTGATCATCACGCCGCACAACGAATCGATCCAGTCCGAGTTCGCAAGAGGCTTCACCGCTTACATGAAAAAGGACCACCAGCGCGATGTCTTCGTCGACTGGAGGCAACCCGGAGGCACCTCCGAGATCGCGCGGTTCCTCCGCTCAGAATTCGCGACTCGGTTTGAGACGCTCTGGAAAAAGAAGACCGGTCTCCCCTTTTCTCTGACTCCTAGAGAAGCTTTCGCGAACGGAAAACTGGACGCCCCTCTCGAAGAAGCCAAGGCCCGACAGGGTTGGAGCGATGACGTAACCCTGCTGAATCGTGAAGATAAAGAGCAAGTCGCCCTCGCGGCGCGAAATCTTTTTCTCGAATCGAATGAGGGAGTCGGAATCGATCTCTTTTTCGGAGGAGGTGCCTATGATTTCAGCAAACAGGCTTCGGCAGGGAATCTTGTCGGATTCAGTGCCGATGGAAAATACGGCCCCGGAGCGCTCGCGAAAGAACGACCCGAGTGGTTCTCCGATGAGGTCATGCCCGCCACCGTCAGTGGAGAACCTTTCCGCGACGCGGATTTCAGATGGGTGGGAACCGTTCTTTCGGCGTTCGGCATTTGTTACAACACCGATGTCCTCGACCGCCTCGGAATTGATGAACCCTTTAGAGGATGGTCGGACCTAGAGAATCCCAAACTGTTCGGCCAGATCGCGCTCGCCGATCCCACGAAGTCGGGCTCGACGACTAAGGCATTTGAAATGCTGATCCAGGAGAAGATCCAGATGAGACTGGCGGCAAGCGGACTCTCCGAGTCAGAGGCAATCGAGAGGGGCTGGGACGACGCGATGCGGCTCATTTTGAAAATCAGCGCCAACAGCCGGTACTTCACTGACTCTGCCGCGAAGGTGCCCCGCGATGTCGCAATGGGGGATGCCGCAGCCGGTATGTGCATTGACTTCTATGGTCGAACATTCAACGAACTCTATCGAAGAGAAGACGGAAAGGACTCGCGCGTGCAGTTTCTGATGCCCCAAGGCGGCACCTCGATCGGCGCCGATCCCATTGGCATGTTCCGGGGAGCGCCGAACCCCGAACTGGCTCATCGTTTCGTCGAATTTGTTCTCTCTCCCGAAGGTCAAAAACTCTGGAACTATGAGTCGGGGAGTCCCGGAGGCCCGAAGCGATTCGCTCTGAGACGACCGCCGATTCGAAAAGACTTCTACACAGCAGAAAATCGTGAGTTCATGACCGATCCCGAAGTGAACCCCTACGAGATTAGCAAAGGCTTCACTTATCACCCTGAATGGACCGGCGCGCTCTTTGCCTCACTTCGTTTTGTAATCAAAGCGTCGTGCATCGATCCGCATGAAGAACAGCAGGAGGCCTGGGAGACTTTGATTGCGGCGGGTATGCCGGAAGAGGGCGTTCGCGAATTTGAGGATATTTCCGCGATCAGTTATCTAGAAACGACTGAACGCATCACTGACATCCTGAGAGAAAAGGACAAAATCAAAGAGATGAGACTGACCCGCGAGCTCTCTGAGCATTTTCGAACCCACTACGAGGCGATCACTTCGAAGTGGAGCGCTCCCCACCTCAGCCCATCGGAAACAAGATGAGCCGTCGTTTATCCATTCTCATTTACGGAATCACCGCTGTATTTTTTGCGCTTTTTTTCGTCTACCCGATCGGGCATACCGTAAAGGAGGCATTCGTTAGCACAAACGGGGGTTTCACGATCAGCTATTTCGTCGAACTGTTCCAGAACCCCATCTATGTCGAGGGGCTTATTAACTCATTTTACATGGGATTGTTCACGACGATTCTAGCCCTCGCGATCGCGCTGCCGCTTGCGCTCCTCAGCAACAAATGGCTCTTCCCGGGGAAAAGCCTTCTCAATTCGCTCATCCTCGTCCCTCTGATTCTCCCGCCCTTTGTTGGCGCTCTCGGGGTGCGTCAGTTTTTAGGACAATCAGGCGTCCTCAATACCTTTCTGATCGACCTCGGAATGATGGAGGCGAGCGCCCCATTCGATTGGCTCGGTGAAGGGAGGCTCTTCGGTGTCGTCATCATGAACGCGCTGCACCTTTACCCTATCGCCTATCTCAATATCTCTGCCGCACTCGCCAATCTCGATCCGGCGATGGACGAAGCCGCTGAGAACCTCGGTTGCCACGGGATCCGCCGACTCTTTCGCGTCACCTTCCCTCTCATTATGCCGGGGCTGTTTGCCGGAGCGACGATCATCTTCATCTGGTCTTTCACTGAGCTCGGCGTCCCTCTCATTTTTGACTTCAGCCGCGTCACGAGCGTGCAGATATTTGAAGGGATCAAAGATCTCAGCGGGAACCCCTTTCCCTACGCGCTGGTGGTGGTCATGTTAGGAGCCACCGTGATCTTCTATCTCATCGGCAAGGCACTCTTCGGACGCGAAAACATGGCAAGTTCGGGAAGAGCTTCAACGGGGCGCTCCCTGCGAAAAGCATCACCTCTCGTCTCCGCGATCTGCATTGGTGCATTTTCGATTGTCACCGGAATCGCAATCCTTCCCCACATCGGAGTCGTTCTGCTCTCGCTCTCAAATGATTGGTATGAGACGATTCTCCCAACATCCCTGACAGGACAACATTATACTGATGCTCTCGGACACCCCCTGACCCTCAATTCGATCGGCAACTCGCTTAAATACGCTTCGCTCGCCACGGGGCTCGACTTGATTATCGGTGTCGCCGTGGCCTACGTCGTCGTCCGAACGAAACTTCCGGGCCGCCAATTTCTTGATGCCATGGCGATGCTTCCACTCGCCGTTCCCGGCCTCGTTCTCGCCTTCGGCTACCTTTCGATGACACGGGAAGGGCAACCGTTCGATTTCCTCATCCTCGGAGAAGATCCCATCCTCATCCTCGTAATTGCCTACTCGATCCGCCGACTCCCCTACGTCGTCCGATCCGCTGCCGCCGGATTTCAGCAAACCAGTGTCAGTCTCGAAGAAGCGGCGCAAAATCTCGGCTGCCCCCCGATCAAAGCGATCGCAAAAGTCACGCTACCCCTCATCACTGCCAATCTCATTGCAGGAGGACTTCTCGCCTTTTCCTTCGCGATGCTCGAGGTTTCAGATTCACTCATTCTCGCGGAGCAACAACAGCATTTCCCCATCACCAAGGCCATCTACGCCCTGATCTCATCTCTCGGCACAGGCCCCAATTTGGCCTCTGCCCTCGGGGTCTGGGCGATGGTTTTTCTCGCCATCACCATTGTCGGCGCCGGCCTCATCCTCGGCCGGAAATTGGGTGCTTTATTCCGTATTTGAACCGTTTAAATTACAATGAATATCAATATTATTATAATTATTGACATTTATTACAATTTTGATAAGTTTCAACCCTTCTCGTTTTAAGCGCTTTGCTGAAAATCTATGAAATCAATTCTATTCTTACTTATCGGATTTCCATTGCTTCAGGCCTCTTCCTTCGGAGGAGAACCCGAGGCTAAAGCAGATCACGCCAAATCACCGCTCCCCGCTGCGCCCCACTATTGGGATGCTAAGAGCTGGGAAAAAGGAGTCGCAGCCACTTTTTGGCACGGCAGCCCAAAGAATGAATCGGCCACCACCTCGACCGTGAGTGAAGCAATGAAACATGACCAAAGCCGGAATACCGGTCAGAAGCAGTCTTCTCCAACTAATGGAGGTTAAGTTACGAGAGAGCGACCGAGAACTGGACCTAATTCAGGCAATGGGATGACATTGCCTGAATTCAGAGCCCTCGCAGGTTCCTCTGCGGGGCTTTATTGTTCCCTCAGTTCGCCCTTATCTCAACTTGTCAGCGATGCTCCCCGCATACCCCGTCATTTCGAGATAAGCCCTTCCCACTTTCTCTCCGCTCACGAGATCTATCACGTCGCAGGCCCCTTCCCAGTAGGTTACTCCACCGGGTCCTCCGACCATTTCCTGATTGTTCATCAGAGGCACTAGCTGGAAAGAACGCTTTGAACCATCGATGGGATCAATCGTCTCAATTTGAGGTCTGACTGGGTAAGTGACTCCCGTTTTCTCGCTTTTCCAATCCCCTTCGTGCTTCCAAGAATACTCTTTCAGGCTCTGTTGGGTCAATTCTCCGGATTCGCTGATCCAAACCAGCTTGGAATACTGAGACGGCTCTCCTGAGTCCGTCCTCAAAACATACCCCATGATTTCCCGCCCATCGAAAAACTGAATACAGGTCCAATCCCATCCAATTTGATTCCGATCGAGTTGGCTGCTCGATATTTCATGATCCATCCAGGACTCACCTTCCACTTTATACCGCTCGCCATTTACGCTTATCTCCCCCGACGTCGCGAGCCGGGGAAAAGTGATGTAGTAGCTCGCCGCGGTTCCCTCAGGCCCCTTTCTGGAAATGCCCTCTTCCCCGAAAATGACAGGTGCTTTCTCGGGTTTCAGGCTCAGCGATAAGCTCGCCTCCGAGTGAATCGAGCCCTCGAGATTCATTGTCCCGTCTCCCTCCCGCTTGAGTGACCAATTGCCATTGAAAACGTCGAGGTCATTTTGCGCCCCTCCCGCGTCCCATCCCCCTCGATTGAGACGCACCTCGTGAAAGAAATCACCTGAACCCGGAGCACTCAAACCCATGTGAGCCATATAAATTTGCTCCCGCCCAAACAACTCACCTTTCGGGATCTCAGTCGGCTCCTGCCCCAAGCGGAAAAACGTCGCCTGAAATCCAAAACGCTCTTCACCGGAGAGAAGGTGCCCCGTCAAATACCACCACTCTATTTTAAAGTCAGGATGGCTCCCGTGGTCACGCGGGAATGAAAGTTGGTGACCGGGACGGGGAACAGACCAGCCCGAGGTTCCCTCGCTTCGTCCAAAAGTGGCGATACCCAAACCGAACGCGAGAGCCATTCCCGTTTTCAAAAATGCCCCAATCGATTTTTTAAATTCCTTTACCATTGCTCAACACCGTCATCACGATCCTCTAGGGTATACGTTTGCCCTGCTTCATGAGATCTTTTCTTTGAGGGCAACCCTCGGCTACCTTACCAATCCCCCCCCCTGCTAAAAAATCCGATCAATCGTCATAACCGGGTGATCTTTTCTTTTTTCGCCCGCCCCATTTTTGTGTCACTGAAAATGATGTCAAAGCGATCAAGGCTGCGATGGCGTGTAAAAAGACTCAGTGGACACAGGGAGAGTTGGAAGACGAGCAAAAATCACCCCCGAACCAATTTCTTCGATACAGATGGAGAGAAAATGAAACCGTCTCTTCTTTGTGCCTTTGTCGCTTCGTGTGAGGATTTCAGGCTATCATCGGCATGATATTCGCCCACGCAGATCGTGAAAGGATCTCGCACAAAGGCACTAAGCCACGAAGGGTAGAGAAGTGGGGATTCGTGCGCTTCAGGCGGTATGGTGTGGGGAGACGTTAAGACGCCCCCCTTGACTTGCGGGATCTCCTCAGCCGGTTCGAATATGCGCTTTCAGCAAACCCATCAGGGAATAGAGCCCAAAGTAAGCCCGGTTCAGGTAAATCGAATCGGCCGACCCCCGGGCGCTCTTGATCTGCTTCAACTCGGTGTTTTTGCGCTGGTCATCCCCCATTTCAAAAATGCTCGCCATGTAGGTTTCGTCGCTGAAATCAAACTCGCCGTCATGAAACGGCCTCCCCAGCAATCTCGCGCCGCGCTCGGCACCTTCGAGGATTAACTCTCGTTCGCGTGGAGAGTCATCGTCGGAAAACACTCCGAGTTGCCGCAACGCGGCCTCGAAGGTCTGCGGATCGTTCAGCACTTCAAGATCAAGAAAGCGGAAATAGTCCCGATGGAATTCGTGATCCAGTTCCTTGGTGCAACCAAAATCCAAGACGACCACTTCATTTGACGCATCAACCAGAAAATTGCCTGGATGCGGATCCGCATGAAACTGTTTCAACTTGTGAATTTGAAATTGGTAAAAATCCCAAATTGCCTGACCCACTTGATTCTTAACTGCCTGATCCGACTCCTCCCTCGCAAAGCGGTCGAGCGGGCGACCGTCGATCCAGTCCATTGTGAGAACACGACGGTTCGAGAGTTCGGGGTAGTATCGGGGAAAACGAATTCCCTCGACTTGGCCGGCAGTCGACTTCGAGAGAGAAATCGATCTTTCCAACTCCAGTGAATAATCCGTTTCCTCTAGAAGCCGCTTTTTCACCTCCTGAAAATAGGGCTCCACATCCATGTCGCTCAATCCTAGGATCTGGAGGGCAATCGGTTTCACGACAGCGAGGTCACTGTTAAGACTATCCGCCACGCCGGGATACTGGACTTTTACAGCGAAGGTCTGATCTCCTTTCGTCGCCTCATGGACTTGCCCGATCGAAGCCCCGTGTTTCGCCGATTGAGAGAAAGTATCAAAGAGGTCAAGTGGCCCTTTTCCAAACTCACGCTTAAAGGTCCGGGCCACGAGTGGATACGACAAAGGCGGAGCAGAATACTGCGCTTGCGCAAACTGGGTCCGAAACGCTTCCGGGAGCATGTTTTTGTCGATGCTCAGCATCTGTGCGAGTTTTAGTGGCCCGCCCTTGAGTCGCGAAAAAGTACTGTAGACAGCGCTAGCGTTGGCTTCATCGAGTTCACTCCGGTCACCATCACCACTGAAGGCTCGCTTGCCATAATGCTTCAAATAATTCACCCCTACCTTCGCTCCTGCGCCGGCAAGGGCGGCGATTCTTGATGCCTTTCCGCTCGGAATTGACGATTGGTCGGGTGCACTCATGATTGTCCTGAAGGTCCCCAACTGCGACCGCTGAGGAAACGAAAGAGATCGAAGGCCGAGTCGACCGCCCGAGTGCCTATGACGTCGAAAGCGAGACGAACTGACTTTTCGATGTAAGCATCCGTTCGTTCAAATCCTGAGCTGGCATCGTCGAGATTGAATTCGATCACCGAAAGAAGATGTCCAAAAAGTCCGAGGGGATAAGCTCTCGTAAGGCTCCCCCGGCAGGCGACTTCACCGTTTTCTTTTCCAGAATCCAGGATTTTCCCGGTAAACTCCGTGAAAGCATGACGCATCCCGCAGAGACTTTGGCTCGGCTTATCTCCTTTTGAAAGACGGGGGAAGCGAGCGAGAAAGAAGGATCGCCGATCAAGAATCTGATCGCAAAGGGCATAATAGAAGGTCAGCAATTTCTGCTGTGAGCTGAATCCTGCCCACTCTTCCGAATCCTCAACCGAAGAAATCGTATCGGTTATGACGCGCTTCCAAATGTGGGATTCGAGGACTGCAAAAGACGCAAACTGGGCGAAGAACTCGCGCTCGCTGATTTCGAGGTTTTTCACGAAGGCATAAACCGAAGCGGGGGGATGCCCCGTTTCAAGCAAACTGTGAATATATTTTTCGATGATGTCGTCCTGATTCATTCGAAAACACTACGCACTTGGGAAGCCCTCGGACGATGGCTATTTCGATGTTGTCATCGCCAGCTTATCTTGGTCCGCGACAGCACCTCTTGCTGTGAATTGACTCGCACTTTACGGTTTCGCCGACCATCCTGCTTCAATGGGTGAGCATTTCTATTCCGAGCTAAAGAGCTTCACCAATTTCGAAGAAATCACCGACGATCGTCACTACACGCCCGTTCCGATGGACTGGTGTATCGTTTTTTCGGACATTGTCGGTTCAACTAGTCTGATCGAAAATCAACGATACAAAGACGTAAACACGATCGGTGCAGCAACGATTGTCGCAGTGAAGAACGCTCTCGGCAAAACAGAGATCCCGTATGTTTTCGGCGGAGACGGAGCGACCCTTCTGATTCCCGGCACGTATCGCGATCTCGTTGCCCGGAATCTCAATTCCCTGCGTGACATCGCCCGCAAAAGTTTCGATATAAATCTCAGGACCGCGATCATTGAGGTATCTGATCTCGTGACCGACGAAGTCACGATCGAAGTGGCGAAGTTTGAATTGATCGCCAAACAATGCATAGCGTTGTTCCAGGGCGGTGGGCTTGCTCTCGCCGACAAGCTCGCAAAGGGCAAGTCGGATCAATACACCGTTCCGGAATCAGAGGCTGAACCGATAGACCTCACGGGACTTTCCTGCCGCTGGGAGGAGATTCCAAACCAACACGGGTTTATTCTTTCTCTGCTCGTCAAAGCAAAGAAAGACAATGCGAAGCAGGTCTACACTGATCTCATCGCCAAGCTCACCTCGATATTTGATGGGGATCTCACGGATGCCAATCCGGTGAACCCTTCGCTGATGACCTATCGCACGATCAGAGAATCCAGCGAGAACGAAAGGCGACTGGAGAAGGGTCTCTCCGCGCCGTGGTTGAAGAGATGGCTCGAAATTGTCGCGGCGAGCTCAGCTTTCAAATGGAAGCTAATCCCCCAATCTCTATTCCAGTCGAACGCCTATAAGAATGCGATGAGGTCTCATTCGGACTACCGAAAATTTGATGATATGTTTCGTATGATTCTCGACTGCTCGCCGAAACAGGTCACGGATCTTTCCGAATACCTCGACCTCGCTCACAAACAGGGAGAGCTCTCCTACGGAATCCACAAGTCTCAGACATCGCGCATGACGTGTTTTGTGGAGGGCCTTGGCGAGGGAAATCACATTCACTTCATCGACGGAGGTGATGGCGGCTATGCGAAAGCAGCGAAGAATATGAGTGGGCAAACTTAAAAACTCGCGCTGAAGCAACTCGCTCTTCGATCCTATCAAACCCCACTCTTTATCTCGCCGATCTGCTTCGTGGCGATTCCAATCGGCCGATCCACGGGCACTCCGGCGCACGCCAGCAAAGTCGTTAGCAAATCACCCTGATTGCCTTTCGTATTCGGCAAAAACCGCCCCGTATTGATAGAGCCCCCGCCCTTGCCCGCGACGATGAAGGGCAGATTTTCACGTGAGTGCTTGCTGCCGTCTTCAAGGCCGGAGCCCCACATCATGATGCAGTTGTCGAGCAAAGTGCCGTCGCCTTCGCGAAGGCTGTGCATCTTGTTCACCATGTAGGCGTACTGGTCGATGTTGAACTTGGTGATCGCCGCGACTTTGCGCATCTTTTCCTCATCCTTGTGGTTGTGATGAGTCTGGGAATGATGCGCGTCGGTGAATCCGAGCTCCGGGTAGGAAACGCCGTTCGGGGTCGAGCCGATGTAAGTGCTGACGCGGGTCGTGTCGGTCTGGAAGGCGAGCACATTGAGATCACACATCACCTGCATGTATTCACTGCGCTTGTCGCCTTCAGGGATTTTAATCTCGATCGGAGGTGAATCAGCCGCATCGCGCTTGCTTGATCTGACGCCCGCTTTTTCGAGAGCGGCCTCTTTCTGCCGGCTCTCGATCGAAGCGATCCGTCGCTCGACAGCACGGACACTGTCGAGGTATTCGTCGAGCTTGTGCTGATCGTTTTGAGGTAGCTTTTTGCGAAGGTCCCTAGCGCCGCCGATCACCAAATCGAGCATCTGACGGTCCAAGGGATCAGTCTCGCTGAAGTGACCGGGTTTGTCGGACTTACCGAAAAGCCGATTGAGAACGCTGCGGGGATTCGTCTCCGCAGGGACGGCCTGAGTCGGCGAACGATAGCTGCAGTGAGAATAATAGGCTTCGTGCAACCCTTCCTGATTTTCCTTATGCGTCTGCGGCATCGTCGCCAGTTCCAACGACGGCAGCGAGGTCAGACCGCCCACATAGTTCGCCATGATTTGATCGGCTGAAATCGCGATGTTGACCCGGTTCCGCGTCGGCGCATCAGGCAGGATCGCGGTGAGCCAGGTCGACAATTCGAGGGCATGAGGAGCGCCGTTAAACGGTGAAATAGGAACGCCCGAGATACCTTTCATCATGAGGCATTGATCGAGAACAGGGCGCAACGACTCAAGCCCGGGCGGCGGTGATGACAAGTAGCCTTCGGCGGTCGCGGGCCAAAATTCATCCATGATCACCCCATGGGGCATGTACATGAAACCAAGACGCACCGGCGGCTTGAATGCCCTCCCTTTGCCGGTCTCGGCCCAGCCCATCGTTTCCAAAAGTGGCAGAGCGAGGGTGGCACCAGCTGCTTTCAGACAGGTGCGCCGATCAATGATGATGTTTTTTCTCATGGGGCGAGGGATACTAATTCTGAATGCGGCGTTGCGTGAACGGATAGCTCGTAACAATCTCACTGATCACAGTCTGCATACGATAGTCATTTTTCGCGATTGTTTCCATGAGGTGATCCACCACGATCTCGTCATAGCCTTCGAGCGGCCGGCAAAGGGCATAGGCCAGCAGTTTCTCGGTCAGGTTGCGAGCCAGTTCTGGCTTTCGCTCAGCGATGATCGCTTTCAACTCCTTCGGTGAGGAGAATTTCTTGCCGCCCGGCAGCTCCCCTCGCGCGTCGATTGCGCCTCCCGTATCATCCTCCTCACGCCAACGCCCGATCGCATCAAAGTTCTCCAAACCAAAGCCAATCGGATCGAGAACCTTGTGGCAATTGGCGCAGGTGGGATTGGAAAGGTGCAGCTCGGTGCGTTGACGGAGGGTCATATTCGCGACCACCTTTTGATCCTGTTTTTCCAAAGTAGGCACATTCGCCGGTGCCGGTGGGACTTCTTCACCGAGCACTTGTTCCAGCACCCAGACACCGCGAATGACCGGGCTCGTGCGATTGGGAAAGGAAGTCGTCGCGAGAATCGCCGGCATCCCCAGAATCCCGCCCCGATTAGGATCCTTCAGCTGCACTTTGCGCATCTCGGGGCCAGTGACCGTCTTTTCCATCCCGTAAAGCGTCGCCAAGGTCCCGTTGAGAAAAGTGTAGTCGCTATCGACGAAACTGACGACGCTCTTGTTTTCGCGCATGATGCTTTCAAAGAAGAGCCGGGCTTCCTCATACATCGCCGATCGCATCTCACTCGTCATCTGTGGGAATTTGTCAGGATCAAACGTTTTCGTTTCCAGATCATTCAGCCCAAGCCATTGCGCCCCAAACCCATCGAACAAGGCCCGTGAACGGGGATCAGCGATCATGCGTTTCACTTGTGCTTTCAACACTGCCGGTTCGCTGAGTTTCCCACTGTCAGCGAAACCGGTTAGCTCGGCATCCGGTATCGTCGACCACATAAGATAGGACAAACGCGAAGCCAATTGGTAGTCATCGAGAGGGACAATCTTTTTGTCCGACTCCACCTCCTTCGCCGGAGTGATGAAAAGAAACTGAGGCGAAACAAGAACCGCCTTGGTCATGAGCCGCAAAGCCCCCTCGTAGTCGAGTTGGTTCTCTCTCGCGAGATCGAAGACCGTCAACAACACTTCGATTTCAGGATCTGATGGCGGACGGCGATAACTTTTCCGCGCCAGCGAGGAGGCGAACCTCTTTGCCTCCTCACGGAGATTAGCCCCCTTCGCTGGCTTTTCGCCAGCGAATAGCTTCTCCATTTCCGGATGATCCACTACTTCATTCGCAATCGCTAGAAACTGCTCCGATTGAAGAGACGAGAGGTTGTTCAAATAACCCGAGCCGAACACTTCATCCGGCAAATCCTGCGTCACCCCTCGATCCAAACCGAAAAGATCATGAAGCGTGTTGCCATACTCCACCTTGGTGAGCCGACGGATCACGAAGGGACCGGGATCCTTCGGACTGAGATACTTGATCTTGTCTATCCATTCGAGAAACTGTTCACGCTCTGCATCGGTCGGAAGCTTGTCCTCATCATCCGGCGGCATGTCGTAGACCTTCACGTTTCCGACCGCCTGCTTCCAATGTTTGCGATAGGTATGATTGCCCGGGTTTTTGAGCGCTGCTTCAAAATTGAGCCCTGACTTCTTTTTCTTATTCCCGTGACACTGAGTGCAATAATTTTTCACGAACGGGCCAACCCCCTCTGCGAAAGATTTCTTCGCATCGGCCTGAAGCGCCGCGAACTCCGCGTCGTCATCTTGCGCCGATACCGAAAGCATTACCCCGGGAGCTGCCATCGCCACGACGAGAAGGCCTGCTCTAAATATTACAAAGTTGATCATCTAATGGTGTCCTCTCACACAACAGAGTCTGCCCGGTTAATCAACCCTCTTCATGCTGGGGCATTTTCCATTGCGATCCGGCATTGGGCAAGTGGCACAGGTGCGGTGAAATTTCGTCACGCGCCCGACGAGAAGGATAGTATCTTTTAGAAGACCTTCATGAGGACCGCTCCCCCGAGACCCTCCGCTGCTGCCGCTAAATCGCACTACCGGAAGGACCTAAAGACCCTCGCAGAAAACCGACTTGAGCCAAAAATGAAAATTCAAAATCTACTGTTCGGATGCCTCATTGCGGTATCAGCACTTTTCGCCGCTTCCGCTTTCTCGGAAGACAAAGCTCCGATCGCCTTGTGGTCAGCCTCCGAACCGTTCCCTCGAGACGGCGACATTGAACTGATCGACCAAGCGCTCGTGAGATATCAACAGATTCACACCGCACAAAAGCCGATCACATTTGCGATCGGTGCCGCATTCGTCAATTTCAACGAAACCTGGCGTGCGAGTTGGGCCGCCAATCCGGATGGCGTCTCCGAGAACGAGGGCACCGAGTTCGTAAGAGAAATCACCTCGACCGACAAGGCAAACACCTGGTCCGAAACGCTTCCCCTCGCGCCCCAGCTGGACGGTGAAGTCTTTCACAGCCACGGCAGTTACCTCGTTCACGATGAGACACTTTATTTTTTCGCGAAGCAGGGCCCCTTCAACGGCCCGACCAAGGCGTTCAAACTAGACGCTGAAGGCGCGTCGTGGAAAGACCTCGGAATCGTCACTAACAACGACGCCACTTTCTGGCCGATGGACGCTCCTCAGCAAATGGCGAACGGGCAATGGATCATGGGCGGATTGGGCGGAGAAACCGGAAAGTTTCCCGCAGTTGCGATCGCAAACGATGACAACATTCTCAAGTGGGAGGTCACACTGTTGCCAAAGGGGGAATTCAGAGGGTTCGGAGAAACGACGGTGATCACCAAAGGAAATGAAATCCTCGCGATCTCTCGCAATGCCGCAATGAAATCGCCCATGGTCTCCACCTCAGCCGACGCGGGTAAAACATGGGATGGCCCGAAGGTTGCGAATACCGCGATGATTCCCGCTAAACCCTATGGCGGAAGACTGAGCAACGGCAGGCCCTATCTGATCTGCAATATCCCCGCCCTCACAAGCAAGGTTAGCCGTTCCCGCCTTTGCCTCCTCCTCGGACAAGCTGAAGGAATGACCTTTGACCGGGTTTGGTTGTTAAGAGCAAATGATCCTCCGGCGGCCCGGTTCAGTGGCCCGCAACACAAGCCTCAGTGGGCCTACCCCTACGCCCACGAACATAATGGAGCGCTCTACATTGCCCATCACAATGCCAAGGAAGACATCGAGCTAATTGTCATTCCCTTGGAGGCATTGGAACAATAGAACGAACAATCAATTACTCCGGCATCAAAGCGGGGTCATATTTCGCACCCCTCGAAATCTGAACGAGCGTCATCCGCACTTTCGTTGAAAAAAAGTGTTCAGCATCCTCACGAAGGTGCGCATGAGCTTTTCCTCCGCCCTCCCCTTTAATGACGAGGGACATGTGCTTAATTCCTTCTGACCAAATGATGGAATCGTGATTCCAGAATTCGCTCATCTTGACCTCTTTCTCATAAATGCCCACTTCTGTGTAGATCGGCGTACTCGTGCAACCATAGCCGTTCTTCTGCCCTTTATTCGGGAGGTAACAAACACTCCACGTCGTCGGGACATCGCCAACGGGTTTTTCAAGCACTTCAAGCCGAAGATGAATTGTTCCGTTCTCATAATCCACCGGCGCGGTCCAGTCTTTCGGGGTCGCTTCGTTGAGCATTTCCTTCGTCACAAAAAAGTGTGACTTCTTTTGATCGGCCTCCGCTTTCGTGAGCTCGAATGTGACATCGAATAAAACGAACTGGTCGGCCGACACGGAGTTGGAAAAAATCAGCGAAAGGAGAATAAGGTAAAAGCGGTTCATCTATTCAGTTGGATTGCGATCGATCAACTTTGACGCGTGATGACGGACTTTGTAAAGGTTCTCAACGACCGCGCTTGTGTTAAGATCGCTCATGCGACGGATTATTTTCTCCCTTCTCGCCGCCCTCACCGGGACGGTAGCAGCACAAACGGACACGTCCCTTACCCGAATCCTGTTTGGCTCCTGTATCAAACAGGAGAATCCCATTCCGATCTTCGAGGCAATTCTCACGCAAGAGCCGGAGCTGTTTCTCTTCCTCGGTGATAACATCTACGGGGATACCGACGACATGGAGGTGATGCGGGCAAAATACAAGACCCTCGGGGCCGACCCCGGATTCATCAAACTGAGAGAAAGTGCCACGCTTCTCGCGACTTGGGACGATCACGACTATGGCGTCAATGACGGCGGCGCGGAATACCCCAAACGAAAAGAGGCGCAAAAGGAGTTCCTCGATTTCTGGAAAGATCCCGACAACTCTCAAAGGAGGAAGCGGGACGGCGTCCATAGCGCAGCGATATTCGGCCCGGAAGGACAGCGAGTTCAGATCATTCTTCTTGATACCCGTTTCTTTCGCAGCCCCCTCAAGGCAGGTCAAAAGCGTGTCGGAGGTCGCTACTACCCCGATGCCAATCCTGAGCTCACGATGCTGGGAGAGGAGCAATGGAAGTGGCTCGAATCAGAGTTGAAAAAACCCGCCGAGATCCGGGTGATCGGCTCCGGCATTCAGATTGTCCCCGAAGCAGCAGGGCAGGAAACCTGGGCCAATCTTCCGCTGGAACGCCAAAAGCTCTTCGACTTGATTGCCAAAACAAAGGCAAATGGTGTCATCTTCCTAAGCGGCGACCGCCATTGGTCTGAGTTCTCCCGGACAATTGAAGGCACTCCCTACCCCATTTACGACTTCACTTCGAGCAGCCTCAACCAGGCACACCCTCGAGGTACCCCTACTGAAAATCGGTTTAGAATTTCTGATGAAACATATCACCGGGAGAATTTTGGCGAGATCAATATTAATTGGGCAGGAGTCAAGACTCGGATCGAGATCAAAATCCGCGATCTCCGTGGGAATGCGATAGTCAGTCACTCAATTAGCCTTTCGGAACTCTCTGCTCGAAATTAGTCTCGATAAGCTTTTTTGAATACCCTAGTGTTGTCGTCGTCAAACCTATACACATCTTAAATTCCATGAAATACCTAATTCTTGTTATTACCTCAATCGCAATCCTACCATTCCAACAATTGATCGGCGAGGACCTCATTATCAAACCTGGGACAAAAGAATGGAGGCAATCCTACGAACCGGACGCGACGAAGCCAGTCGAAATTCAGCCAAGCAATCCGCTTCGAAAAATCCTTTTAAATCTTGCGAGACCGAGAATAGAAAAGAAGGCGGGCAAACCAATTTTATTCAATGGAAGTTTGAAAGGCTACCGCAACTGGGCGCTCCTTGAGGCATCAGTAGAAGACAAGAACGGCCGGGCGATAGACTTCGACGAATATAGCAGTGACTCCGCCGTCGCCCTGTTTCTCAAGACGATCAACGGGTGGGTCCTCGTTGATTCCAGTGCTGGGGGCACCGATTATTTTTACCCCGTGTGGGTTGAACTGTATGGAATGCCGAAAGAATTGCTCAGTTACTGACTTACTGACTTACTGACTTACTGACTTACTGACTTACTGACTTACTGACTTACTGACTTACTGACTTACTGACTTACTGACTTACTGACTTACTGACTTACTGACCCGTTGACCCGTTGACCCGTTGACCCGTTGACTGGTGGGGCGAGACGTCCCCGTCGAGTCGCCGTGGTCCGGTAAAACGCTCGAAATCACCTTACCACTTCGCAGCAAAGCGACAGGTTTACTTCACATCTAAGAGGACCGCGACGGCTCAGCGGGACGCTTCTCCCCACCCCATTACTTCAGAAAAATTAAGCTCGCGGAGGGGTCCAAAATAATGACTTCCCCAGCCTCTGAGACTTTTCTATCCTCGCGCCACGCCGGCTTTTTGAAACGCGACTGACATATTCTCGTAGCAGACCTGGGTGGCTTTGATCGGATCGTATTCGGGATTATTCCTCCAAATCTGGCTACTCACCTCGCAACAAAAATCACCACGAAAGCCTCCGCCATAGAGACGCTTTAACACCTCGCTTTGATCCCAGTTCCCGGTTTCTCCGGGGAGGGCAAAGCGAACTTTCCCATCGACTATTTCCGCATCTTTCACGGCCACATAATTCGTAATCGGCAGAGCCGTCTCGACGGTGTCAGAAATAGAAAGTGCCGGTTCCCTCAACGCATAGTGACTGAAATCATAGACCATTTTGATGCGCCTCGGATTCCCCAATTGATCAAGTAACGAGACGGCATTATCCGGGGTCGACATCGCACTGCCCCGGTGGGGCTTAATCGAAAGATAGCCTTTCTGATCCGCGAGAACCTGATTCCAGTTCGCGATACGGTCACGGAAGAGATTTTTCGAATCCTCCCACTCCTTTCCTCCGAGGACCGTTTGAATCAAAGGGGGCTTGTCAGGGGATAATTCCCGCGCCAGCTGAATGTATTGATTCAACGTCTCAAGCTGTTCTCTATGCTTCACCTCATCCGCCTCGGGTCGCAGGTCGGCCATTAAGGCACACAATCGGAGCCCGGAATCACCAAGCGCACCGCGAACCGCATCACGACTTCCACTCGAGCTCAAGGCCCCGCTTGGGTCCCCTGTCATCCCATCAAACACCGTGATTTCAACGGCATCGAATCCCGTCTTACCGATCAGCTGAATGGCCTCCGGCAGAGGCATCGATTGCAGGCCGTAAGTCCCCATGGCGAGTCCGCAGGTGCTCCTTTCGGCGGCAAGCAGGCCACTTCTATCGCAACCCATCGCGCCTGCGATTAAGCCCGTATGTAAAAAAGCTCTCCGATTTACCATCATAGCAACATCTTGCAGAGTGTGGACGAATCTGGCAACATCGATTGACCTACTTATACGCGATGAACCGAGTATTGCTGTTTCTCATTACTGCGCTCTGCGCAACGATAACCGTCGAATCCTTTGCCGACAGTCGCCCCAACGTTCTCTTCATCATCGCTGACGATCTCGGATATGAAGCGCTCGGATGCTACGGCGGGAAAGACTTCAAGACCCCGCGACTTGACGCTTTTGCTGCCGAGTCGACCCGCCTCACGAGAGTCTACGCGAGCGCCGTCTGCACCCCGTCGCGGATGAGCCTCTATACCGGTCAATATGTCGTCAACCATCGCTACCGAAGTGTGCTTCCCATTCACACAGGATCACGAGAGGCAGTTGATTTCTCTCATCTCGCGACCTTGCCCAAAAGCTTTAGGAAGGCGGGCTATCGCACCGCAACGACCGGGAAATGGCAACTCGCAGCACTGGAACATCATCCCCACCATATTCGAAGCGGTGGCTTCGATTCTTGGTGCGTCTGGCAGATTTGGAGGGACGGCGCCAAGACGACCCGCTATGACAATCCCTGCTTCAATCAGGATGGAGAGATTCGTAATGATATCGCCGATCGCTTCGGGCCCGACGTCCTAACCGATTACGTTATTAATGAGATGAAGATCGGCGCGAAAACAGGTCAGCCTTTTTACATTCATCACAACATGATCCTCCCCCACTGGCCCCTCATCACGACTCCCACCGATCAAGAGGCAGGGCGCAGAGAAGGCTCCCTCACGGAAATGATTCGCTACATGGATCAGGAAATCGGGAAGCTACTCGATGCGCTCAATGAATTGGAATTAGCCGACAATACCTGTGTCATTTTCATGGGAGACAATGGAACCGACTCGAAGGTGCCACGGAACACCGATCACGGGAAAGTCCACGGAGGAAAGCATCATCTCGTCGAGGGAGGCATCCACATCCCCGCGATCATCCGCGTCCCGCGCCTGAAACCTGAACCCGTTTTCGAAGACCTCGTCGATATCGCTGACTTCTATCCGACGATTTGCGAGCTAATGAGTGTCGAATCACCCCCTTCAGATTTGATCGACGGTGTCTCATTCGCCCCGCAGCTCCGAGGCAAATCTGATACGCCCGCGAGGCATTTCGTTACCTCCGCGTTCGCCAAAGATGATTGCATTTTCGATGGGGCCTGGCGACTCCATCGCGAGGGCGAGGCACTCTACGATTGCAGAAATTTGCCAGAGGAAACGCTCGTCAAAACACCGACTGACGAATCCGAAGCAGCCCGTGCGAAGCTCATGAAAATTCGTAATGCAATCGAAAGGTAGCGCATTTGTATCTGCCCTGTCCTGCGAATCGCACAAAAACGCCAAGGAGTGGCGTGCTTCCAGCCGCCAGCGGAGCCAAGCGACAGAGACCCCTTCGGGGATAAAAGAGTCGACCTCCCCCAAAAAACCTCTTCAACGCCATCGAGTCAGCGCAGGACCTTTGGCCAAAGACCCTGCGGGCAGCGGGAAGCAGCGCCTCCTTGTTTTGCCCACCAAAAACCGCTGACGATACGCAGATGCGCCCCCCCGAAAGTGGTACCCTGAAAGACGTGCACAATGAGCCCCTTTTTTATAAGGTTTTAGTATGTTCGCAATAACCCGTCACTCTCGACACTTCCTATTTGGGCATCGCCCCGTTGGGTTACTCTGTCTCGCGGTGCTCTTAATCGGAAGCGGTCTCGATGCCGATGAAAAGAAGCCGGTAATTGAGTATTCGTTCGACGACTCGAGCGAACCCGGACCAAGAGCGCCGCAGTATCCGGAGCAGTCAAAAGACAACACCGGCGAAAAATTTGCGAGTGCGAAAGACGCCATCGTGGTGAAAAGCACTGACGATTTGAATTTTGCTGTCGGTGATTCCCTCACGATGGAAGCGTGGGTCAAGGTCGACGCGATTGGAAGCGGTGACATGCCTTACCTCATTGGAAAAGGGCGTCATGAAAAAGGCATCGATCAGAATTACGCGATGCGGCTCAAGGCTGATGAATCGGGAACTCACCTCGGTTTTCTTTTCTCCAGCGAAGGCCCCGAAAACGATTCCGCCGAGTCGCCCAAGCGCGAATGGCATCGTTGGTGGAGCAGCATGAGTCTCCCCAAGGGTGAGTGGCATCACGTAGCGATTGTTTTCACCTTTGGAAAGGCAGACAGCCTGCGCGCCTATATTGATGGCCAACGCACCACCGGCACCTGGGACATGGGAGGAAAGACAAACCGGGCACCTGTTGTTAACGACTCCGATCTCGTCGTCGGAACGGGCTATCTCCGCAGCGCCTCACAGACCTTCAACGGCGCTCTCGATAACGTTCGGATTTATCGGAGAGAGCTAAGAGAAGAGACGCTTTTGAGCCGATTCGATTTCACACCGCCCCCTCCACCCTTGACTCAGAAAATGCTCAAGCCGGGCAAGATCCTTGTCCAAATCAGCGAAGACGGTGTTCCTGCGGCAAACACCTGGCCAATCTATCCTGAAGTCACCGAGACTTACCTTGCCGAGACCTTCGGATTTTTTGACTGGCCGCAGAAATACGTGAGCACCGGGGTCCGCGGCGAACGCGCCAATCCGGCTCACTTCCGGGCCGCCGCAATGGTGACTTTTCCGAAAGGAAAGCATCGTCTTCTTCTTCGAGGCCGAGGAAATTCCCGCCTCTTTATTGACGGTAATAAAGTGCTCGACTCCCCTGCGGCACGAACCGGCGGCGGACATAACCTCGTTTCCCTTCAGGACGAATACCTCGATCTGGGGCCTGATTTTCGATTCGCGCCTCCGGGCAATAACGAAAAGTGGATCGAATTTGAAAGCGAAGGTGCCGACCATTTTGTCATCCTCGAAACCTTGATCGGAGGCATTGCCGGCAAAAACCGCCGCCGGCCTGAATTCGGAGAGACCGTTGCCGCGATTTCGTTGGAGGGCAGTGAATCGTGGAAATTGATTACTCCCGGAAAAAGGAAGGTTCGCTACAACGATGAGGGTTGGGCTCAATACGAAGCAGAGCAACAGATGTGGATCGATAGCGAGAACACGAGACGCCGCGCTGAAAAGCGGAACGAACATTCCGACTACTGGACGATGCGACGTGACGCAGCGCAAAACTGGCTCAAATCGACAGAAGCGGTCGCCGTTCCCAAGCTCCCCGCAGGTCTGCCTGCCAACAACGAGATCGACCACTTTATCGGCGCACAGATCGCAAACGTCTCAGCCCAGTCGAAGCCAAAAGCAGAAGGAGGCATTCACTACTTTGACGAAATCCAACCACTCCTCGAGGAGAAGTGCTACAGCTGTCACAAAGGCAGCAAGATCAAAGGTGATTTGCGACTCGACACCCTTGAAGCCACTCTCAAAGGAGGCGAGAACGACGGCCCTGCTCTCATTCCCGGCAATGTCGAAGACAGTTCCCTTATCTGGCGAATCCGACACGACGCCGACGAGGACATTATGCCGCCAAAAGGAGATCCCCTTTCGAACGATGAGATTGCTCTACTCGAAAAGTGGGTCGAAGAAGGCGCGAGTTGGCCTCAGTTCAATGTTGAAAGTTTTGAACCGACCCCTCTCACCGGAGATCTCACTTTCCTGAGAAGACTCGCCCTCGATACCGTTGGCGTTCCTCCGACAGAATCGGAAATCGAACAGTTCCTGAGCGACCCTGCCCCCGAAAAACGCAAGCTCGCGGTCGACCGTTTCCTTGAAGACATTCGCTGGGCTGACAACTGGATGGGCTACTGGCAGGATGTTCTCGCGGAAAACCCTAACATTATCAACCCGACTCTCAACAACACCGGCCCCTTTCGCTGGTGGATTCAAGAGTCACTGATCGACAACAAACCCCTCGATCTATTTGTTACCGAGCTCATTCGCATGGAAGGCAGTGAACGACTCGGAGGACCGCGCGGATTCGGAACCGCCTCAGGCAACGACGTGCCGATGGCGGCGAAGGGCATCATCATCAGTTCCGCCTTCCTCGGAGTGGAGATGAAGTGCGCTCGATGTCATGACGCTCCGGGCCACGAATGGATGCAGGAAGACCTCTTTTCACTCGCCGCGATGTTGGGCGAGGCGCCAATCAAGCTGCCCATGACAAGCAGCGTCCCCATGGAAAAACTCAATCAGCGGGAACGAAAGCCGCTCATTAAAGTAACCTTAATGCCGGGAACCACGGTCGATCCAGCATGGCCGTTTGACCAGTTCGCCAGCACCGAGAATGCGGAAGCCCTCGCCGAGAACCCTGAGAGCGCGCGCGATCGTCTCGCCGCTCTCATCACAGCGCCGGAGAATGAGCGTTTTGCCCAAGTCATGGCGAATCGAATCTGGCAACGACTCATGGGACGCGGAATCATCGAAACGGTGCACGATTGGGAAAATGGAAGTGCCTCACACCCTGCTCTTTTGAAATGGCTCGGGCACCAGCTCGTGGGCTCCAACTATGATCTCAAGGCGGTCTCGAAACTCATCCTCAACTCCCATGCCTATCAGAGATCGACCGATCAATCGTTAAAGAAGGCGAGCCCGCTTTACATCGCCCCTGCTCCCCGCCGACTTCAGGCGGAACAGATTGTCGACTCGCTTTTCAGTGCGACGGGGAAGCCCTTTGATGTCGGTGAAGTGAGTCTCGATCTCGACAGCGGGAGAACTCTTGATAGTTCAATCAGTCTTGGCAAACCGGATCGCGCCTGGATGCTCGCTTCGACATCGAATGAACGGGATCGCCCCAGCCTTTCCCTTCCCAAAGTCACCGCCGTTGCCAACATCATGGAGACCTTTGGATGGAGAGGCGCTCGACAGGATCCTCTCAGCATTCGCAGCACGGAAGAAAACGTTCTTCAGCCCGCAATTCTCGCGAACGGAACGATGGGCGTGTGGCTAACGAGGCTGAGCGACGATCACGGTATAACGAGCCTCGCGATGGAAGATCAGTCCGTCGAGGTACTCATCGATCGACTCTACCTGCGTCTCCTCACCAGAAAGCCTTCCGCGGAAGAAAAAGAAAAGTACCTTGAATACCTCTCCCCCGGTTACGACGACCGAGTCATCCCCATAGGAGAACGAAAAATAGCGAAAACGGAAAAGCGTAAGCCGGAGCGCTACGTGAGTTGGTCGAACCACCTCGACAGCGTCGCCAATGAACTCGCTGTGATCAAGGAAATGGAAGTTCGCGCCGGCGATCCTCACACCAATGCGCTCCGGGACGATTGGCGCAGCCGGATCGAAGACGTATTGTGGGCAATGCTCAACGCGCCGGAATGGATCTACACCCCCTAGGAGTCTCTTCGTCTCTATCCTCTCATCTCAATCGAATTATGAAATCCCGTCGAAATTTTCTCAAGCAAACCTCCCTTCTCGGAGCCGGAGCATCAATGTCTCCCGGATTGCTCAGTGCCTCCAACACGGTGCACATGCCAAAAGGCAAAGCCGAACATTGTATTTTCATCTGGCTGGGAGGCGGAATGGCGCAAATCGATACCTTTGACCCGAAACGGAAAGGCGACTCCAAAGCGAGCCCGAAGAAGTCAGGGTCCGAATACGACAAAATTGAGACGGCTGTACCCGGAGTGGAGTTCTCGGAACACTTACCTAAGCTTGGCTCCCTCGCCGAAGAGCTCACTGCGGTACGAACCGTAAACCACAACGCGATCGACGAGCACGCGATCGCGACGAATCTGGTTCATACCGGACGTCGCACCACAGGCAGCATCACCTACCCATCGATCGGTTCCATCATTGCCGCCCAAAAAGGAGCCGTGAATCCTGAAGTTCCCGCTTACATGCTGATCGGTTACCCGAACGTAAGTCGCGGCCCCGGTTTTCTCGGAGCGAAGGGAAATTTTGTTTATCTCACCGATACCGAAAGCGGTCCGGCCGGCTTTACCCGTCCCGACGATGTCACGAGTGATAGAGCGGCGAGACGACAAGCCCTCCTTGATCCCCTCATGGAGCGATCCGGCGAAGACTCCCTCGTTTCCCGCTACCGCGATGCCCAGGAAGAAGCCCTCCGCCTTGCCGGTCCTGACTTCATGAAGCACTTTGATCTCTCCGGAGAACCCGCTGATCTGCGCAACGACTACGGAGGAGAATTCGGCCAACGCTGCCTTCTCGCGAGACGACTCGTTGAGTCAGGGGTCCGCTTCATCGAAGTCTCACACAACCTTAATTTCATGAACGGAACCGGCTGGGATACGCACAATGAAGGACAGCAAAACCAGCACCTCCTCATCGAAGAACTCGACACCGCGATGTCGGCATTGATGAGAGACCTGAAGAAAAAAGGCATTCTCGACAAAACCCTCATCGCGATCGGAACCGAGTTCGGCAGACCTGCCGGCTATGATGGTCGCGGAGGTCGCGGGCATCAGGGCAGTTGCTTCAGCCTCGTCCTTGCCGGCGGCGGATTGAATCACCAGGGCGCCTATGGCGTGACCGATGAACTGAGCCATAAAATCGTCGAAGACGCTGTTCCCCTGGCTGACTTCCACGCGACGATCCATGCAAGTCTCGGTATCGACCCCTCGCATGAACTCACCGATGGCAAGCGTCCCGTGCCGATCACTGATGGAGGCAAGCCGATAGCGAAGCTGTTTTCCTGAGGGAGGGAGAAAGTAGAAAGTAGAAAGTAGAAAGTAGAAAGTAGAAAGTAGAGAGGAGAGAGGAGAGAGGAGAGAATTCTCCGACAGGGTCTCCTGAACGACAGGAGCGCCTGCCGCAGGAACGCCTGCCGCAGGATGTCATTCCTTCTTAGTTGACGGAGCTTGGGATAGACGAGGGCGTCGCGAACCCTACGGATCGACCACATTCCTGTGGTCGGCGGAATACAAAGCCTACTCCCTACTCCCTACTCCCTACTCCCTACTCCCTACTCCCTACTCCCTACTCGGTGCGGACCGGGACATAGGTAACACATTGACCGGGGACGTTGGTAACACTTTTTGCGAATATAGTTCGGTTAGGATTCGGCGCAAGCTCTCATCTCGTGACGCTCGGCGTAGGCCGTAGGCC
>Ga0222650_1000079_pt1 | contig 87618 bp, 71 predicted proteins | sample AntAcemetagen367_FD_179820 | JGI IMG/M metagenome (GOLD analysis project Ga0222650, IMG submission 179820) | Saline water microbial communities from Ace Lake, Antarctica - #367 | ecosystem: Environmental > Aquatic > Non-marine Saline and Alkaline > Saline | place: Antarctica: Ace Lake... | reverse complement strand
AATCCGCCGCCGCGAAGTCGCCCCCTTCGCCCGCCAAATCGAACCAATCCTGCGCGGCGTCTTCACCTCCGCCAACTCCAAAGGCGACCAAACCCGCCCCACCTCAGATCCCTTACCTTCAGGCACTTGCGACTTCATCTCTCCACCCTACCCAGCCCCAAAGCTCTGTCTACTTTAAAGCCAGCCTGGCATGTTTTAGTTCAAGCCCTCGTCCGTTTTCTTGTTGAGCCTCATTTAAACCAGCCTGGCATGTTTTACTGCATGCTTTACTCGATGCCACCGAAGATGGTGGAAGAAGCGATTGAGATCATCGCGGAGGAGGTGAGGAAGGCGTTTCGTGAGTCCTTAGATCACCTAATCCGATAGTGCAATCTTGCTCGCTGTGCGTCCGTGAGCTTTGATCGATCGAGAGCTTCGCGGGCGGCTTCAGGGTCGCTGAGCCCCCAGTCATAAATGACTTGGCGAGTGGCCTCTTTTCGCACCATTGGATCTACGATCGTCTCGGCCCACTCGAAAGCGGAATCGGGATCGATCTTGACGACATTCTTAACGAGACTGGAAGTGGCGGCGTCGCGGCCTTTACCTTCTGGAAGTTCATTGATCCATTGAGCGGTCGCTTTAGGATCGGTCTCGCTCCACTCGGCGGCGATCAAGCGCGGGGAATAGGTTAACGATTTCTGTTGCTCTTTGGTGAGGGACTCGTTTGAGATCGTTTGGTCAAAGAGTTCTGCGGCTTTGGACGGATGCATTCGGCTAAGCCCGGAAATGGCTGAGATCGAAGTCGGAATGCGTTCCCTCCCCGGGAGGGAATCGATCCAGGAAATAGCGGCGTTGGGATCTTGGTTGGCCATGCCAAAGAAGACCGCCCGAACCATTGTTTGACGCAGGGGAGAGTCGGGTTGAGAAGGAAGAAGCCGGGCAACAGCCTTGGGATCTTTTCTGGCCCAGCTCTGGTAGATGCGATCAATTGTAGCGCTTGGGTCGTCGAATTCCTTCGCCCAAGCAAGAGCAGCGGCAGGATCGGTGCCTCCCCAGCGTTCGGCAAGTTGGATGACGTAATTTTCGTGATAGGGGTTGGTCGGGGCATTTTTTAGAAAGTCGGCCACTCTTTGAAGATCATTTTCCCCGACCTGCACCGGGAGCAACATCTGAAAATTATACTGACCCGTTAGGTCGGGGTTCTCATAGGAGTAGATAAGGGCGCGGTAGGGATCCCTTTGTATAAGAGATTCAATCAACGCTGTTTTTGTGGTGAAATGACTCATTTCCGGGTAGGTCAAATTGAATTCGGTCAGCAGGTCTAACAGCTGCGCGGGAGTTAGACGGGTGATGGCATTGCGGAGGTAGGAGTAGGACAACATCCCGGATTCCTTTTCGATTTCGAGGAGTCTGGCGACGGTGACGGGAGCCGTCGGGTCTCGATTCCCAGTCAGAGAAGCTGAGGCTCGCCGTCCCGTGCGATCACTGGCACGGGTTGCCTCTACGGACCGGTCGAGAGGATCATCGCTCTCTGAAAAAAAGGGACCTTCCGAGATCAGCAAGGCCGCTAGCAGAGCCAAACCGAGAGTGATTAAGAAGAGAGGTTTCATCGATTTAAGGACTACTTCTCTCCACCCTACCCAGCCCCAAAGCCCTGTCCACCTTGAAACCAGCCTGGCATGTTTTATTTTTTTTATTCGCCACTGGCACCAAGGGGCTTCGTGAATCCGAGCTTGTTGACAGTTCAATGACGAACTAATGTTCTGGAATGGAAAAGGAAGTATCAGTCATCTTCTCACGCGCTTTGAAGCTCAATTTGCAGGATCGTCAAGAGCTTGCCGAATCCTTGTGGGATAGTCTCGGAATGGAGTCAGACCTCCTTTCGACTACGGATTCTGATTTTGCTTCCGAAACCTCTCAACGTCGCTCCGAGATTGTAGAGGGAAGGGTTTCCACCATCTCCCATCAGGAGTTGAAAAAGCAACTCGGACGCTAGTTGTGGAACTAGAATATCACCCTCTCATCCGCCGAGATTTAGCCGGAATTCTGCATTGGTATGATGAGAGATCCGATACCGCCGGTGATCGATTCTTTACGGAGTTCGAAAGAGTTGTCGAGGGAGTCCGATCTGGTCAACTGAATGGCTACCCGCTGGACCCATTTTCAATGAGGATTCGGATGAGACGATTTCCTTACTCAATTTCGTATGAACTTACGGAGAAGACGCTTTTTGTGTTCGTCATAAAACATCAAAAACGTCATCCTGCTGTCGGGATGCGACGGAAACGACCTTCCAAGAGCTAAGCCTGATAGGAGTATCGTTTCCATCACTCATTATGTAACCAGCGTGGCATGTTTTTTCTTGAAAATAGATTCCTCCCTGAAGGGGGAGAGAAAGTTACAGTTATGTTTTACTCCTTTGTTGTTTGCGTCAAGAAAGACGGAATGGATAAAATCTTACTTTCAGGTTTGAAATGGGGTTACACTAGGGATTACGATAGTAGTTTCGGCCTGAGTCGAACCGAAGCCATTGAGCCTAAGTGCACAGGATTAAAAGACTTCCCTAGAGGAGTTGTTCAGAATACTATCAATGAATATGAGTCGATGGGTGGGCCGCTAGATGGGGGTTATAATTATAAAGATCAATGGATTTGGGATCGGTAAATTGCGAATAAGTGCTATGAAATTACAAACTAAAAATATTTCGTTTCTTTTCTTTTGGGTGTTTTCTGTTTGCTCATGTCTAGCTGATGATGTTGATTTAAAACGCTTCGGTAGTCAGCTGGTTGCTGCTATCAAAGAGAACGATAAGAAGATGTTCGTCGAATTGATTGCGCCACAGGAAAGCCTACTTGCTTTAAGAGCGCCTAAAACCTCACGAAATGACGAGCGAATGAGGGCGCGAGTTTTCGAAGATTTAAAGCGAGAAATAATAGCGGATATACAAATCCTCTCCAGTAAGGAGTCGGGATTTGGCCGGTATAAGACAGTCCGGTTTTTGAGTGCCAAGCTGATAGTTAGTGGCAAGGGGGAAGTGCTAGGTTCTAATATTAAGATAGAGTATGGAGGTGACGAGGGGACTGGCATTTGCTATATTGTGGTGGGAAAGTTGCTGCAGGAAGGTGGAAGATATTATTTAGCTAATAGATTTCTTAGCCTGAAAAGTTCAGTTGATCAAAGTTAAGTAATTGTTTTTCCATATTTGAAGAAGCTGTCTGTTGCGTGATGGGCGGCCCAAGGTTGGTGTCTATAAACGGGCCTCGAGGAGGGTGAGAACTTTACACCATCGGTTCGACGTCTTGTAAGCGACTGAAACAACCCCACCTTTTCGAGAATTGAAATTGAGTTTATCTCGGGGAAATCGCCCCTTTGAATTTGACCGTTTCGTGCGGGACTCCGCATTCTTTTCGTAAGCGTCCGAGCGGCCCCATCCGAATAGTCTAAGCGGACAAGGAATCACCCCAGGAGTAAGAGCCCCATCGCAACTAATCTTGTAAATCGTCTGACATTTTAGAATCTTAAGGAGCGGGAGCATAAGACATTTCTATTTTTTGGGAATCACTGCTTCGAAGGCTCCACTTCGGGATAAACCAGATCGCGTCCTTCCTTTTTCCAGCCCGACAATCCGCAGGACCCCAACACTTCGACGCCATTTCCAACGAGTAAGTCCGCGGCACGCGCGGCTCTTCCACCCCCGTTTCAGGCGGTCACGACCACTCGATCAGGCGGGATCTCGCTGAGCCTATCCTCGAGTTCTTCGATGGGAATATTCACATAGCCTGACAGGGTGCCGAGTTCGGCGATCTCCTGCGGGCTCCGGACATCGAGAAAAAAGAATTTGGGTTGGGTGATTGCGGCAGCGAGTTGATCGGGAGTGAGCTTCGGCGGCGAAGCCGGAGCTGTTTCGGATGTGGACTTGGCGACGGGTTCAGCGCCGCGGTCGCAGGCGGCAAGCAGAAAGACACCCGTAAGAATCGCAAAGACGTCGCGGCGAAGGAAGGAAGTGGATTGGCGTATCAGGAAATTAGAACCTCTCTGGCTGACTTTCCCTTTTCTCTCATTCTGATTGTCAGGCCTCTGTAACTTCATACCTCAATTTAATGACTCCATTGGGGAGGTCAACCTCTCTCGCACGTGACCTCCTTTTTTTCCCTCAACCATTCGCGAATCCCTCTCTCGGAACCGATACCACTTTCCTCCAGATCTCCAACCGTGGTTACCTCGAGAGAAACTCATCGTAACGTCCCCTAAACGAGTGCCGAAGTTTGCCTTCGAATGTCGTCGGTGATAAACTCGCATCATCATGAAAAAATGGATTCTGACTCTTATGATCGGATTTTTAATGCCCGCCCAAAGCTGGGCCGGCTCCCGCGGCGTCGATCTCGCCTTTTTCGATGCCACCACCGGCACCCGGTCCATAGCCAGCCTCCGCCTCGCCGAACTTCTCGAGCAGGATATCCGGGAACTCTCTGTCGATCCAAAGCTCGGCAATTTGTTCCCGTGGAGCGAAGAAGACCTTAAACTGAAGATTTTGAAGCCCGCAGAGGCTGGGATCACCTTTGACCGACTTCTGAATACGAAAGAGGGAAAGAAGATCCCCGCACTCTTTGAAAAATTAAAAACCCAGGACGGCTTAATTGTCTTCTTCCACGACGAAGCAAACGGCTACGCCCGATTCAAACTCTACAATTGGGACGGGACCGAAGTCCTCCTGCTTCGTGTTCCTCTGGAAGGAAAAAAATCGCCCATGCCTGCTTCTCTGTTAAGTGACCACCGGCGGGGCGCGCTTGCGGCAATCGGAGCCTCTGTCCGCTGGAGCCCTTAGGCATTCGTATTTTTCTCAGTTTTACCGAGACATTTTTTCTCCCCGTGACGTAATGATTCGCAATGATTCTTCGGCACGCTCTTCATCTTACTCTCCTGCCATCACTCTCCTTTTCAGCGCCTGACCGCGAATCCTTTGCAAAGGAAGACCGCCCGGTTGAGGGAATTCCGGTTGAGGTCTTCGAGCTGACAAACCCTGATCTTCAAATTCAGGTCTGGGCTCAGTCTCCTCTGATCTACTCCCCTGTCGCGATGGACACCGATGCTCTGGGCCGTCTTTGGGTCACCGAAGGGATCGACTACAGCACCAGTCGCCGCGTCGAGACCGGCCAAGCCATCATGGTGGTCGAAGACACCGACAACGATGGCGAAGCCGATTCCTCCCACGTCTTCGTCTCGGAGAAAGGCCTCCGCCACGCCCCTCTCGGGATCGCGGTTTTCGATAACAAGATCGTCCTCTCCGCCACCCCTTCCATCATCGTTTACACCGACGTTGATCGGAACACCGTCTTCGATCCCAAGATCGACACTCGCGAAGTCTTCCTCACCGGCTTTCAGGGCGGTGGCCACGATCACTCGCTTCACGCCGTGGTTGGAGCTCCCAGTGGTCAATGGCACTTCTCCTTTGGCAACAGCGGGGCCGATGTCAAAACCAAGGACGGACGTCATTTCATCTCGGGCTGCTACTACGGCCACCCGGAGGGCATTGGCAAAAAGTCCTCTGACGGTCATCTCTACCCCGGTGGAGTCACGATGCGCGTTAATCCCGATGGCACCGGCCTCACTCCCACCGCGCACAACATGCGCAACCCGCACGACATGGCGGTGACCGCCTTCGGGGATATTTTCCAAAGCGATAACGACGACCCCGCCCATTGCCGGTCCTCCTGGGTCATGGAGCACTCCAACTTCGGCTACTCTGACCTGACCGACGGCTCCCGCTCATGGGAGGAGGTCGCTAAGTCTTGGGAAGAACCCAAAGGCTGGTCGCGTGACCTCCGCTTCTCGCGCTCCCACTGGCGTGAGAACTACCCCGGAGCCACTCCTCCGGGGTCGGTGTATGGTGCCGGATCACCCACCGGAAACGTCTTCATCGAGGACAATACCCTCGGTCTCAAAGGCACCTACCTTATCGCCTGCATGGTCCGGAAACAAATCATGGCCTGCCTTCCAAAACTGGCCGAGGGCCGAATCGAGATGGGGAAACATCAGGATTTCATTCAGCTCAAGGATGGCGAAAAAGGACGATACTTCCTCCCCACCGATCTGCTCGTCGGCACCGATGGCTCTCTCTTCCTGAGTGACTTCTACAACGATACCTCTCGGCGCACGAACCAAGTCAGCGGCACTATCTACCGCATCACGCGCAAGGGCGCCGACCCACTCAAGAAGCCCACGATTGACTTCGCCACGACCGCCGGCCTCCTCGCGGCGCTTGATAACCCGGCGATCAACGTCCGCTCTCATGCCGCTCACCTCCTCCTCAAAAACGAAGACCTCCCCGCTGTTTTCGCCTCGCTCGAAAAAGCCACTATGCCCGAGTCCATCGCCCGCCATCTCTGGATCCTCGCTCAACGTAATCCCGCCCGGGTCATCCCTTACCTCGACCACAAAAATCCCAATCTCCAGATCACGGCCTTTCGCGCTCTTCGCCACGCCAGGCCGGAAAATCTCCTCGATCTCGCGACCCAAGTCCTGCCTCTTTCCAAATCTAACCTTGCCCTGGCGCGCGAGATTGCCATCTCCCTGCGCGATCATTCCTTCGAGGAAATCACCCCCCTCCTGCCAACTCTCATCGGGTTCTACGACGGCCATAATCGAACTTTCCTCGAAGCCCTCGGCGTGGCCTTCACCGGCAAGGAAAAAGAAGTCTACCATGAAGTCATCCGCCCGAACTTCGGCGAACCTCGTACTTGGAGCAAGACCGCAAAGAATCTCGCGTGGCGTCTTCACACCCCCGAAGCGATCGCCGACCTCGATCTCGTCATCCGCACCCAGGAACCACCGGTCGAAGACTTCCGCCACCTCGCGATGGCTTTTGCCACTTTCCGCAATGACGAAGAACGCCAGGATCGTCTCGCCCGGCTCACCGCGCTTGCTAAACTCCCGGCCTTTTCCGGCGAAGCCTTTCAAATCACGGTCGCGGAAATCATCGCCAAAGACCTGAACGACCTCGAAGCTCTTCCCCTCAAAGCGACTGCGAAAGTCCCGGAAACCTTCGGCACCCCCACCAAGGTCTCCGACGCCAAAACGGTCGCGACTTTGAAAGGGCATGCCCAGAAAGGCGAGACCCTCGCCGCCCGCTGCATCATGTGCCACAAGATCAACGGAACCGGAGTCACCTTCGGCCCCGACCTCAGTCGTTGGGGGCAGGAACGCACGATCGAAGAAATCGCCAACGAGATCATCACTCCCGACGAGCACCTCGCCCATGGTTACGACCAATCCGTCCGACTCACCGGCAACGGACACGTCGCCGAAGGCCTCCTCTCCAACTATTCCTGGCACGCGGGCTCACTCAAAATCAAAGTGATGGGTGGCACCACGCTCAAGGTTCCCTTCCGCCGCAGCGGCACCAAGGTCGAGAACTTGAAAACCTCCTGGATGCCCACTGCTTCCGAAATGGGCCTCAGCGATCAGGACACCCGCGACATCGCCGAGTATCTCCACACTCTTGAACGGCCCGTGATCGCCGCGGCAGATGATACCGCCCCCGGTAACACTCGTGGCGAAGGTTGGCAGACTCTCGAAGGCGAGGACTTCGTGAACGTGAATTGCCACGATGACACCTGGATGTGGAAAGGCGGCCACGCCTACTGCACCGGCAAGCCCACCGGCGTCATCCGCTACTGGGAAGCGCTCAAAGATTTCGAATTCACCTGCGAATGGATGCACAAACAAAAGGGGGGAAACTCCGGCGTCTTCGTCTGGGCCACCCCGAAATCCATCAATCGCCTCGCCGCCGGACAAGGCCGCCTTCCGCAAGGCATTGAAGTCCAGGTCCTCGATCTCGGCTACGCGGAAGTCTACACCAAGCAGTATCAGAAGCCCGCCGACTGGTTCACTTCGCACGGCGACGTCTTCCCGGTCGGCCCCATCAAAATGACTCCGTTCCCACCTGTCGCTCCCAACGGTCGTCGCTCCTTTCCGAGCAAGGAAACCACCAAGGGCCTCAACGAATGGAACCACTACTTCATCCGGGCCATCGATGGCGAAGTGCGCCTCTGGGTGAATGGCGAGGAAGTCTCCGGCGGGAGCGACATCTCCCCCGCTTCCGGCTTCCTTTGCCTCGAATCTGAAGGCGCTCCCATCGAATTCAAGAATATCCGTCTTCGCAAGATTTCGCCTCCCACCGAAATCCCAACCGTCAAGATGGCCGCGCGCAAGAAGATCGACCTTACCGGCCATGCCCTTCTGGGACGCTGGTATTACGGAAGCCACAGTCGTGAAATCACGCCCGATGGCTTCTGCATTCTCCGCGAGGGCGAGGTCGTCATCTGGAAGCGCCCATGCACCGCAAATTCGAAGAATTCCCTCACTTTCGAAGGCGAGCTCTCCCATTCTCTCAATGGAGACACCCTCCACATCGAAGGCCGTTACGAGGCCACGCGCAAATAGCTCAAGCTCATCAGTCTGGAGGGTGGCAAATCCTTCGAACGCTATGATCTCGTTACCGCTCCTTCGAATAATCTGGGGAAACGTGATTCGTCGCTAAAGCATCCTGAAGGGATGCCGGAAAATGCAAACTCCATGGTGTTTCGTGAGTGTCGTCATGAGGTGCGGCCTGCAATCTGCGCTGGGCTTTCCAGTGTCCCTTCAGGACACTATCCGCCTCGCAACCGTTATCTCCAGACTGAAGTCTGGGGCTCTGATCCTTTGTCCCTTCAACCCTGTTTCTCGACTTTTATTTGTGTGTAAAGCCCAGCACATCGCGCAGGTTTTGTGAGGCAAGCGCGACCGGGGAGGATGATTAGTCTTTCAGTTCACGGACCCAGATATTGCGGAAGCGGACGGGATTCCCGTGGTCCTGCATTGAGATGGGGAGCTTGTCGGCGTGAGCCTTATACTCAGTGGCCGCGTGAGGTCCGTTCCATCCGGTGCCTCCGCTGAGGACGGTGTGATCCTGAATCAGGACGCCATTATGAAGGACGGTAAAGGTGGCACGCTTGGTGATCTTTCCGTCTTTATCAAACTGTGGCTGGTGAAAAATGATGTCATAACTCTGCCATTCACCGGGCTTACGTGAGGCATTCACTTTGGGCTTGGAGCGACCGTAGAGAGCACCGGCCTGGCCGTCCGCGTAGGTCTGGTTTTCGTAGCTGTCGAGGACTTGAATTTCGTAAGTCCCCATGAGGAAGATCCCGCTGTTTCCGCGGCCTTGACCATTCCCCTGAACCTTGGCGGGCGAGGCCCATTCCATATGGAGTTGGCAAGAACCGAACTTCTCCTTGGACTGCACGTAACCGGCCCGGCGAACGGACTCGAGGGCTCCGTCCACGACCTTCCATTTACTATCGCCGCCCTTGGTGTCGGTCCAGTTCATCTTAAACGACTCCTCGGAACCATCGAAGAGAACGACGGCATCCGATGGTGGGGCACCGAGCTGATCACCGGGCGTGACGACGGGAGGGAGAGGTTGCTTGGTGGTGTCCGTCTCGTGGACCTTCACCCCATCGATATACATGTAGGTTCCGTCCTTCTTCTTCTCGACCTTGATCACAGGTTTGGTCATGTCCTCATCCGCATGGGAAGAGGACGCGACAAGCGAAAAGGCGAGGGCAGCGGCGGGCGTGGTGATCCGAAAGAGATCTGTTAAAGAAGATGGCTTTTTGGGCATGGCGGCGATTCTACCGCTTCGCCCTTAGGGACGGCGAGGGAATTCATAAAGATATCGCGCGGAGGAATCAGGACTGTCGGTGAGGCACGGACTTCTCTTTGTGTAGTTGGACTACTCAAGGAAAAGTCGAGCGAAGCTGACGGGTCCGAGATCGAGTACAATGTCTTCATCTATTTCGGAGTCGTTTCTTGGCGAGGTCAGCGCCCGATCCTGATCTTAGCGCTTCTTCACGACATTATAACGGAGGACATCTCCCATCAAGGGCTCGCCATTGGCCGCCGCCGCCCCCTTTAAAGAGATGGTGTAAAGCTGGCGCGCGGTGATCCCGGGGAGAGTGACGGTGAGAACCTTACCATCATCACTGAGCACGACCCCGGTGGGCCTCACGGCTTTCAAACCCACCTTTGGGGAACCGTAATTGACGTGGTATTTATAAGTGTGGTGTGACACCTCGACGTTCGGGACCTTCGCCAGGGCACGGTTGAAAGTCACCTTGAAGCCATTCTCCAAAAGGCTCACTCCCGTGGCCAAGACCGGCAGCTTCTTCAGATAAGTGACCCGCCGGATACCCTCATCACCAGCCCATGTCATGTGCGTCTTGCCAATCCACAAGCTCCCGGTTTGGTCAAAAGTGAAGCGGTGATTTCCGATCCCAAGATCAGGGCTGGCGAGGAAGGGAATCAAAGTCCCCTGCCAGGTGCCGTCGACCTCTTCCGGGAGGAAACGGATAAGCTGTTTTTGATTCATATCGCCGATCAAAAGTTCCCCCTTGGGAAGACCAAAAAGTTCCGGATCGACCGTATCCACCGGCTGGGTCGGTGAGTTCGCAAGTTCGCCTTGTGGGAAGAGCGCGGCGGCCGGGGTGCGCATTTCCTCCAGTTCGGCGACGGGGACTTTGAGCGGATCACGGGTCCAGTCCTTTTTCCAAACGAGAGATGCAGGATGGCCATAAAAGCCGCCCTCGGTGACATGATACAAGGGGCTGGTCCCGCGCCAGTCGCCTTGATTGTCAGTGACCCAGAGACGATCCTTGTTGTCCATATGGATGCCATTGGGCGAACGGAAGCCGTAGGCAAAGACTGAGCTCCGACCCTGCGGGGTGACCTTCAAAACGCATCCCCGGTAGGGCACGCGCGAATACATGCGCCCGGCCTTCCCTTTGCTTTTACCCCACGCTTTGCCACGGTGGGATTCGCGATCCAGGCCGATCTCCATCCACGGACCCCGGATGTTCTCCTGAATGCCGGCACCATTGGAGGCAACATTCAGGCTGATGTAGTAATTTCCTTTCGAGTCACGGGTGGGGCCGTAGGCGAATTCGTGATAATTTCCGGTGATGCCAAAGTCGTTGCAAAGCGTTTCATAGACATCCGCAACGCCATCTTGATCGGTGTCTTTCATCCGGGTGAGCTCGGACCACTGCATCGCGACAAGGGACCCGTCCTCGTCTTCTGAAATGCCCAAGGGAAGAGAAAGCCCCTGCGCGAAGAGCGACCACGTCTTGGTCTCAGGCGAGAAAATCTCGATTTCGCCGCTATTAAAACAAGCCGCGATCCGGCCGTCCCGCAGCGTGGTGATTCCGCCGATCTGAACATCCACTCCCGGTGGCGCGGGCACAGTTTGAATCTCGTAGTAGTCCTGCCACGCGGCCCCAGAGGAAAGAGCGGTGGTCGCGAAGATCGAAAAAAGGAAGAGTTTCATTTCTTAGTAAGGGTCAGGGTGAAGGATTTTGCCTCGTCCGCAGTGAGAGAAAGAATTCCCTTTTTCAGGGTTCCCTTATCATAGGTCAGGGCGGCCACGCCCTTGGCGGCGAGATCGAGTTGCAGGGGGCGGTCCAGCCCGGCAATCGTAAATTGTCGGGTGATCACGCCATCCCCCGTGCCCGCCGAGATCAGTTCGCAGATCTCATAGCTCCCGATGCTGTAGCGGAACTCTGGGTCTTTCCCGACCAAGCGATAGCCCCGAAACTGTGGCTTGGGTTCGAGGGAGAGGAGACGCTCCGAGGTCTCAACGTAGAAAGGCTGATTGGGGAGCTTTGCGAGGATCCGATAATGGAAGAGATCGGTCCGGTCGCCCACGTAGGTGTAGCGGAAGCGGCACGCCTCGGTGTCCCAACACAGACTCAGCCCATTTTCTAAAACGACCCCGACCGAAGCTGGGCTGGAATCAGGCATGAAGGCCCGAACGACGTAAGGAAGAGCGCGCTCGGGCTCCTTAAATTTTGGGTAGAGCGCCCCGCCAGACTTGTTTTTGATCCCCTTAGTCGTGGCTAAAATATAATCATGAATTTCGCCGAGATCCTCATCCGGGACGTGCGCCATCGAGGGCATCTGGATCATATTGGGATTCTTCTTCCCTGGCTCCTTCGCCCACTTGATAAATTCTCCCTGCTTCTCTTTCGGGTAGGTCTTGGCAAGCGTCACCATCGACGGCCCGACAACGACGTTCGCGAGAACATGGCAGGCCGAACAATTCATTGCGAATTTTGCCTCACCGGAAGGCAGCGCTTTGTCTTGCGCCATCGCAGGCAGAACAAACAGGAGGCTAAGAAGATATTTCATGAGAGGTCACTTGAGAGTCTTGATCCATTCGACCAGCGCTTTTTGCTCGATCGAGGAGAGGTTGAGATTGGGCATGGCCGGTGGGTAATTGACAGGAGCTTCAGCAAGGGGATTGTTAATCGCCCGCAAGAGATAGGCGTCATCCACCGTCACCTCCAGCGTTTTTCCGTTTCGAATCACCTTCTGTCTCGTCCCATAAATACCACTCAATGAAGGTCCTGCAAGTCGGGAGCCATCAAGAGTGTGACAAGCTGCACAAATGGCGGCGAACTGCGCCTTGGCGTATCCCATCGGGTCATCCTGGGCGGAGATCGATTTTGCCACGGCAGCCTGCGCTCCCCCACCCTGATGACGGAGCATGGTATACCAGGCGGTCTTCTTATAAAGCGGCAGTTGCTCGACCTTCAATTCAATGACCCAACCGACGTTCTCATTGCTGTATTTCTTGTCGATTACGAAGGGGGGGGAATTATCACGGATTCCAGGCACCGTGATCTTGATGCGTTTTCCATCCGCACTGAGAACTCGCTTGGTGGCGGTGAGATTCTCAGTGGCAAAATCCCGACCACCGTAACCATTCGTGGGGATGTAAGTCCACTGTTTGAGATTCAATTTCACCTGATTCAGCTCGTCGGGAGTGATGGACTTAAAGAGCTCAATCTCGAGCCCGCCCGGAATGTCCCGCAGAGCCACCATCTCGTTAAAATCAGCCGGAATCTCGTCGGGTCTTTTCAAGGAAAGGCGCTGCAACCCATAGGGCGGCTTACGCTCTTCTCCTTTCTTCGGCAGGAACTGCCAAAGCCCTCCGTCACCGATATGGCCGATATAGTAATTCTGGTCTGGCCCTTCAATGATGCGGTTGGGACCAGCGGTGAAGCCCGTTTTGCCTTTCGGATCATGACCGCCGGAATGAAGAAAAACGGCCCCCTGCCAAACCCCGTCGACCTCCTCAAGAAAGACCCGGTTCATACGCCCAAGGGTGACATCTCCGAAGATCCACTGTCCGTTATAGACTGAAAGAGGCCCTTTGAGGTTCTTTAAAATGACGGGCTGACTGGGTGAACGATTCACAATCCCTTGCGGGAGATGGACGGTGGGCGGGGTTTGATAACGAGATCCCCCGATCTCGGAATCAACCCCTTCCGGCTGGAAGGCGGCAGTGTTTGTGTTGTCCTTCTTGATGAGGTAATGCCCGTAGAACGCGCCTTGGGTCAGACGGATAAATTCGTTCGAGGGATTAAAGACACCTTGGTTATCGATCACGATCATCTCCTGATCAGGCCCGACCGCGAAGCCATTGGGCGTGCGGTATCCCCCTGCAAAATAGGAAATCTCAACATCGTCTGATTTCTCCTTACCCGTGATGGGACCGAGCAGAAAAGTGGAGCCCCGTTTCGTCTTTGGATTCACCGTGATGTTAAGATCACGAGACCCTCCAAAACGGACCGACGTGGTGAGGTTTCCAGCCAAGTAGCTCTGACCTTCCTTCTCGATGATTCCGAATCCCACGGTGTAAGTGTGGAAGTTGGGCTGCGAGAGACCATCAATCAGCACCACCTTTTCATCCGCCGAAAAAAAACCGTCACCATCGCGATCCTCGAGGCGGGAAATCTTATCCTTTTCGCCAAGGTAGATCTTCCCGCCATGGACCACGATCGCGGTGGGCTCATAGAGGCCCTTCATTAAGCGCTGAGCCTTCACCTTCGTGCGGTCCGAATTCCCAATCAGTCCGGTCACCTTGAAAACCTCCCCTTCTCTAAAAGGAGCCTTATTCTGCCGGTCAGGGGTAAACACCGTCACGTAGAGATCATCTCCGTCGAAAGCCATCGCCGAGATCTTCAAGGAGACATCCTGATCTGGATAAAGATTCTCAAGCTTGAAGAGAGGATGAAGTTGATCCCCGTCAGCGCCGGCACCGAGTTTCGGGCTGAACGGCTTTTTAGGCTTTTCCGCTGGGGTTTGCGCAAAGGCGGGATTTGAAAAGGTAAGCGAAAGAAGGAAAAGGATGCGAAGCATTGTCATCAGGATTTAAGGACGGGGGGATTCCACCTGAACTGAGCGCAGATTGAAATCATCATTTTTAAGAAGGACACGCGGGGAGAGCGGAGTTGAAGTTCGGGGGGCGGAGTGAAGGTCTCTCAAGCACAGCATGAAACGACGAAATTTAATTTCAAGCATGGGATCGATTGGCCCGTGTGGAGCACGCAGCTCGATTGAGAGAACCGGCAAGGCGAACCTGCGTCTCGGCTTGCCGGCGCATTCGTTCCGCTCGTATTTTGCATGGATAAAAGGGAAAGCGTGAAGTGGCTGTTTTCACAAAAGAAAAACTAACCCTCCTTCATCTTCAAAACGATCTCGATTCTGCTCTTGATCTACGAGGGCCATAGGAGGAATAATCCTAACAATTACCTCAGTCATGAAATTACAATTTGCCACCCTCCTTGCTCCAGTTTCGCTGCTCCTAGCAGCTTCATTATTAATTGGTCAGGAAGTGAAGAAATCCGCAGACGAAGAGAGCGTAAAACCGGGAATCAATGACAGTTTTCTCGACCCCGAACTGCAGGTCGATGACTGGCTCAAGCGCTTCGAAGTCGAGAGCCGCGAAACTTTCCACGAGCGCGACAAGGTGATTGAAGCCTGCGGGATCAAAAAAGGAATGGCGATCGCTGACATCGGAGCTGGAACCGGGCTTTACACCCGACTTTTTTCAAAAGCGACTGGCCCCGAAGGATGGGTCTACGCCGTCGATATCTCAGGTCCATTCCTAAAACATATCGTGGCGCGGGCCCAGCAGGAAGGTCAGCAAAATATCAGCGCTATCCTGAGTCCCGAGAACTCTGCGCCCCTCCCGCCGAACTCCCTCGACATCGTCTTCCTCTGCGACACCTACCACCATTTTGAGTACCCCAAGGGAACGATGGACACCGTGGTCCGAGCTCTCAAGAAAGGCGGAACGATGGTGGTGATCGACTTCGAGCGCATCGAAGGCAAAACGCGTGAATGGCTCATGGGACATGTTCGGGCCGGGAAGTCCGTCTTCCGCAAAGAAATTGAAGACGCAGGGCTCACCTTTGTGGAAGAAGTTGAAATAAAAGGCTTCAAAGAAAACTACTTCCTGCGCTTCCGCAAAGGGTGATGGCGCGGGGGAAAGGCTTCGGCTTCTGGACACTCACCTTTCTGGTCGTCGCCAACATGATCGGGGCCGGAGTCTTTACGACTTCCGGCTTCACCCTCGCCTCGCTGGGCGATCCTTCGCTGGTTTTACTGGCGTGGCTCGTTGGCGGACTGGTTGCGCTTTGTGGAGCATTCAGTTACGGACTGCTCATTCAACGAATCCCGTTCTCGGGAGGCGAATATGTCTTCCTCTCAAAAGCAGTGCACCCCTGCGCAGGATTCGTCGCCGGTTGGGTCTCCCTGCTCGCCGGGTTTAGTGGAGCGATTGCCTTTGCCGCAGTCGCACTGGAAAGCTACCTCCCCGGCAATCTCCCCGCGAAGCTTCCGGCGGTTGGCGTGATTATTTTGGGGGCCACTTTACACGGCGCAAAGCGATGGCTCGGAGCGGGAGTTCAAAACACCGCCGTGATCTTAAAGCTTCTCCTCCTTGCCCTCTTTCTTGGGTGGGGAGCCTTCGCGATCGATTGGGGCACCCAACCCTCCCGACCCGTTGCCAGCGATTCCGGAATCCTGGCTTTCGCACAAGCCCTCGTCTGGATCTCTTTGAGCTACTCGGGATTTAATGCCGCCGTCTATGTCGCCGGCGAAGCGACTGCTCCTCGAGTCGTGGCACGGTCGCTGGTGGCAGGAACCGGCGTGGTTGTGCTCCTTTATCTCCTCCTAAATGCCTTCTTCGTCCTGGGCGCGCCTGCTTCAGAAATCTCAGGTCAACCGGATGTCGCCGCACGGGCCGCCAAGTGGATCGGCGGGACGGGCTTCGAAACATTCACCCGCCTCATCATCTCACTCGCCCTTGTGACCTCGGTTCTCAGCATGATGATGGCGGGCCCGAGAGTTTACGGAAAAATGGCCGAAGATGGCATCATTCCAAGAGTTTTCATTCTTCGGGAAGACCGGGTTTGGCCCGCCGTGCTTCTCCAAATGAGCCTCGCTTTGCTCCTCGTTTTCGTGGGATCATTGCAAGATCTTCTCGGCTACTTGGGGCTCACCTTATCGCTCAGTGCCGCCGTCGCCGTCGGCTCCCTTTTTCTGGGGGAACGTGTGCGCGGATGGCCCTCCCTTCCCCCTGCTCTTTTTGTCATCGCCACCCTCGGTGCCGCAACCCTCCTCATCGTGCGAGATCCATCGCAGGCACTCGCCACCGGAGTCACAGTGCTCCTTGGCGCAGCAGCTTACCATCTCGCGAAATAAGATCCGGCACCCCGAACAATGCGACTTCGTCTTTCCAGCGGCTTTGATCTTCCCGATTTTCGACATCGTAAGGACTCCGTTTTTAGAAATTGAGTAGGTCGCATCGAGCCGCTTCTTTTCGCTAGCGGGAACACTGGTGATCGCAATCTGTATCAACTGCCCTGGCCTCAACTTCGGCACAACGGCTTCCCCCTTCACCAAGGAAATCACTGAAAAGAGAACCATCAAAAAATATTTCATAACGGGACAATACGTCCCAACTCACCCGAATCAAAGCCCCGTCTTCATAGCTTGACCCCTCGGATCTCTTCGCCAAGCTCCTACAACCTATGATCCTGCAAATCCTCTCATTCTCCCTCTTTCTTATCGCCATTTCCATGGCCGATGAAAAGGGACTCACCCGCGCCTACTCCCTCGGCCATCATTCCCCGCATTCCTGGCAAAATGACGACCTCAAATTCCATCCCGACCCTTTTGCTTCGGATGGCGATGCTCCCGCAGCTTACCTCCCCGCCTCCATCAAACCACCCTTCAAGAGCCCCCACTTTCGTTCAGGCGACAAACTCTGGGACTTCCATAAACACCCCGATTTTCACGAGCAGATCACCGGCAAAGTAAATCATCTCATCTTCAACGAAACGTCAGGGCGTATCATTCTTTTCGGTGATCACCACGCCCATGCCACCCTCGCCGGCTACGCTCATGCCAAGCTCAAACGCGAGGAAAAGTCACTCGCAGTTTCTCTCAAAATCTACTCGCTCAAGCTCACCGACAGCAAAGCCATCACCCTCGAAACCCTCGCCGGAAAAGACCCCGCTTTTGAGGCGCGCTTTCTCAACAAACCCGGCGAATTTGCTGAGCACGAATTCGGACCGTCCGACCTCAACCTCACATGGGAAGCTAGGATCGATGACGATTGTACCATCGTCGAATGCCGCCTCACCCTCAGCGGAGCGATCGACACTACCGACATTTCATACCAAGGCGGCTTTACCGCAACCACGGAAGCCCCTCTCATTTTCATGGTCGGAAAAGATGCCGACTCGGACCTCACCCACCTCGCCACGATCCGCTCCGAGATCTTCCTGACCTCCGGAATCCGATTCGATGACCTCATCCTCGATCAAGACGGGCAACAGCTCAGCCGCTTCCCCAGAGCGCCCATCCAAGACGTCCACCTCAACGGCGAGCGCGACCCCCAAACCGGGCAATTTTTCAAAGCCTTCCAAGTCCCACCCGCTTTCCTCTCCTTTATCGCCACCTCCGGCTCCGGCTCGATTGCAAATGGCGACGATCCCTTCGCCGCTGACGTCCCAGATCCAAAGCCACGGGATCCCAAATTAAAATACGCCGCCAAATGGCCCGCCCGTGTCATCGCCCTCCCCACCGATCAAGTCGTCGATACCCGAAATCAGCTCAGGGAAAACGGCGTCTCCTTCGCCAAGAACGACTGGGCCTTCCTCAACGTGACCACTCATACCCTCTTTGTCCTCGCCTCCGAAACCGACCTGGAGCTCGTCGAAGGAATTGGCTGCTTCGGCTGTCGGTATCCGCCGCACAACGTTCACACCAGCCTCACCCTCGTCGAGAGCGCGGAAGCTCTCACTCCGGCCGACCTCACCCGCGGCAACCTCAGCATCATCGCACGCGCAGAAAGCGTCGGCCACCCGGGGCAGGAAGTAGTTCTCCAGTTGGAAGAAATCGACCTGCGCCACGAATCCCAGATCGAAGCGAACGAAGAGATCAGCTTGAAACTCAATTTTCAAACCTCCTCCGACCAAACCAAGTCCACCACCGTCAAAGCAGACCTAACCATCCCGAGCGCCGCCCCCCGGATTTTGCAAGCCCACAAGCAAGGCGGGAAATGGCTTACCCTCATTCTCAAAAGCTCCGAACTCTCGATCTACGACGTCCTCCCACAAACACCCAAACCCGCAGAGAATCGCGATTAAGGTGCCTCTCCTTCCCCCCAGGAGTTCCGTATCGATCCAGGATATTTTGAAATTCGTTTTTGAAAGTCGCGTTCCCTGAGTAGGATCATGCCCACATGAAAGAGCAGCTTCTCAATGATCCCGTCTTCGGCATGGCCGCCGGCCAGTTTGACCGTGTCGCCGATTTCCTCGACCTCGACCACGCGGTCCGAGAACGCTGCAAATGGCCCAAGCGCATCCTCACCTTCAGCCTCCCCGTCCACATGGACGATGGCCGCACCGAGGTTTTCTTCGGCTACCGCGTCCAGCACCACCTCTCACGCGGCCCCGTGAAAGGCGGCCTGCGCTTCCACCCCAAGGTCAATGTCGGCGAAGTCGCCGCCCTCGCGATGTGGATGAACTGGAAATGCGCCCTCATGGGCCTCCCCTTCGGCGGCGGCAAAGGCGGCATTACTTGCGACCCCCACCAACTCAGCATGATCGAGCAAGAGCGCCTCACCCGCCGCTTCGCCCAAGAAATTACGCCCTTCATCGGGCCGGAAGTCGATGTCATGGCGCCGGACGTTGGCACCAACGCCCAGCACATGGCCTGGATCCTCGATACCTACTCCACCCATGCCGGACGCTTCGTCCCCGAAGTCATCACCGGAAAACCTATCGAACTGCAAGGCTCCGAAGGCCGCACCCAGGCCACCGGCCACGGTGTCGCTTTCCTCGCCAGCCGCGCCCTGAACAAACTCGGCCTTCCGATTGCAGGCGCCACCGCCATCGTCCAGGGCTTCGGCAACGTCGGCTCCTATACCGTCGAAACCATGAACGCCTACGGCATGAAAGTCCGGGGCATCTCCGATATGTCCGGAGCGATCTGGAATGACAACGGCCTCGATGCCTTCCGCCTCCGCGAACACGTCGCCCTAAATGGGGGCGTCGCCGGCTTCCCCGACTCCGAACCCATCGACCCGGACGAGATGCTCCTTCGCGAGTGTGATGTCCTTGTCCCCGCCGCCCTCGAGCGTGTCATCACCGAAAAAAATGCCCCCCACCTCCGCTGCAAGATCCTCGCCGAGGCCGCCAACGGCCCCACCACCCAACCCGCCGATGCCATCATCGAGGAACGCGGCGACATCTTCCTCATCCCCGATATCCTCTGCAACGCCGGCGGCGTCACCGTCAGTTACTTCGAGTGGGTGCAAAACCTGCAACGCTTCAGTTGGACCAAAACCGAAGTCCTCACTAAGCTCGAAACGAAACTCAACGAAGCCTTGGAAAATCTCCTCAGCTTCTGCGATCGCCACAAGTGCGGAACCCGCCTCGGCGCCCTCGCCACTGGAGTCGACGTCGTCGCCCGCGTCAAAAAAACCCGCGGCCTCTTTCCTTAAAAACCTCCGGAGTCACGAGATCTCACCACCACATTCTCCCTATTCTCCACCACCCTTTCCTGAGATCTCCCCACGCAGAAGCCAATGAGATGATCTTTCGTAGCGCAAGCTCACCAGAAGCGGGTAGGTGTTAGCGGATATTAAAAGTAGGCCGCAAGCCCCCTTGGGACTACCTGTCTCTCATTATGAAAAAGCCAAAGGCTCTCTTACTCCTTACCAGTCTGTCATTGGCGGTCTCAGGCCCAGCACTTGCCGTAGAAATGATGAGCCTCAATTTCTACCGAATCCCAAATGGCAATTTCGACTGGCAAAGCCGATTAGCGGTCGCACCTGACCAAGCGGCAGGCTTTGGCGACTGGAACACCACCGGCTGGCAAAACTATAACCTTCCTTGGAGTCTGTCATCACCAGCACCCGCTCTCACTCTCACCGGAACCGAAGGCTCAACCGCCACCTTCGTCCTCAGGGACACCCGCAACGGAGGCCCCTACGCAGGGGGCGGTGCCCTCCGCACCACTCTCGTGGGCGATGCCAACGGCAACATGATGGATGGACACGGTAACGGCACCGAGGACCCTGGGGATCGCACCCTTATTTTCGATTTCGAAGTCACCAACATCCCTTTCGAAACCTTCGATGTCGTCATTTACCTCGGAGCCAATTCGGCCCAATTTGGTGATGGCAACGGCAAAGCCGTCATCAATGGCGGGCCCGAACAAGATTTCACCCTCACCTCCGGAGCCTTCAATGGCACCTTTACCGAAATCACACCCATCCAAACGACCGGAAACTACCTCATCTACAAAGGACTCGAGGGCGGCTCATTCGATGCCCAGGTTTGGGGCACCGGTTCCAATGGCTTCAACCACATCGGCCCAACCGGCATCCAGATTGTTGAGAGTAATGAAGTCCGCCAGCCCCTCGGGATCGCCGACATCTCGCTCGATGACACCACTGGCGAAATCACCCTGAATCTCAAATCAAATCCCGGTGAGTTTTACGGGATTTACTGGTCGGACGATCTCGTGACCTTCCAGCCCGGAGTCAACCCCGCCGTCACCGCCAATCCCGATGGCATCCTCACCACCGTCGGGCCCTTCCCGAGCCCCAGCCCAAGCTCCGAAAAAATCTTCTTCCGTATTGGTGCGCCCGACCTCAAGGACCCCACCTTCGATCGCGTCTGGGGAAATGGCACCACCGTGAATCTCACCTTTTCCGAAGCGATGCAGGCCACTCTTGGGACCAATCCAAGCAACTTCAACATTGTCATCGGGGGCGACGGGCTCATCGCGGTAGAATCCGCTGAAATCAGTGCCAGCGGTGACACGATTACCCTCACGACCGCAATCCCTCTGTTTCTCAATTCCGAGTTTACCGTCTTCGTCAACAACCTCACCGACGTCTCGGGTCGCCCCGTTTCAGGTCCGACTTCGAAAGTCTTCAGAACCTGGGATGACAATCCGAACGGAGTCAAAGTTTTCATCCTCGCCGGCCAATCCAACATGCAGGGCCACGGCCGCAACGAAGAAGGACTCAATAGCGTCAACGGAGCCATCGGAAGCCTCCGCTATCAAGTCGACAACGATCCCGCCAACTACGGAAAACTCGTCGACGGCGAGGGCAACTGGATCGCTCGCGATGATGTCAAGGTCTTCTACAATCGCGGTGACCTCGGTGCCGGCCCCAACCTTAAAAAAGGAAACCTTCTCCCCGAGTTCGGAGTGAGTAATGCCCAACTCGGACCCGAGTTCGGCTTCGGCTGGGCCATGGGCGAAGCCTTCGACGAACCCGTCCTCATCATCAAAACCAGTTGGGGCGGCAAAAGCCTCTACGCTGATTTCCGCTCCCCCGAGGCCGTGGCCAAGCGTGGCGGCGAAGTCGGTAACTACTACGTTGGTATCTTCGACTACGTGCACGCCGCTTTGGACAACCTCGACACCGAGTTTCCCGAGTGGGCCGGTCTCGGTTATGAAATCGCGGGCTTCGGCTGGCATCAAGGTTGGAATGATAGTTTGAGCAACTTCACCGCTTCCCAATACGAGGCAAATATGGTCGATCTCATCAAGGACATCCGTAGTGAATTCGGCAAGCCCGCCCTCCCTGTCTCGATCGCCAATACCGGCATCAGTGGAGCCTCAGCCTCCGGCAGCCTCCTCACCATGCTCGAGGGCCAACTCGCGGTGGGGAATGCCACCCTCCACCCGGAATTCGAGGGCAACGTCTCCTCATCCGACACCCGCAACTTCTGGCGCGAAAGCTCGGTTTCACCACGAAATCAGGGCTTCCACTGGAACCAGAATGGCGAAACCTACTACCTCATTGGCGAAGCGATGGGACAGGGAATGGAAGAACTACTGGCCCAGTAGTCCTGCCCATCTGAAGCGGGAAATGTTAACATCAGTTTAATCGATTCCCAACTTACGCCGGCAGCGGTAATCTAACGGCGTATGAAAAAGCTCATTGTCTCAACTCTTCTTCTGGCCGCCCTGATCACTCACGCAGGCATCGCGGGATTCCTCACGAAAAAGGCTCAAAATTGGGAGTTCATCCAAACGGTGGGAGGAATGAAAATCTCCCAGAAGGAAAACGCCCTTATTGTCACCTGCGACGTCTCCGGCTGCCAAAAGGTAACTGTCGAACCCACCACGGTGAACTCGGCGAAGGGCGTCCGTAGGATTCAGCACAAGATGGTCGGCAAGAAAATCCAGATCACCTTGGTCACGAGCGTGCTCGAAAAGGGAATCTCGACGACCCCAAAGCCTGTCGATCTCTCAAAGTATCCTGTCGGCGAATACGCGGTGGAATACCTCAATCCTGACAAGACCACCAAGCCTTTGGGCAAGATCACCATCGCTCCCAAAAAGAAGAAGTTAAAATAACACCGGGCACTGCGTTCAAGAGCTTCTCAAGATTCCTGAGATTCCGCCGAGGTCTTCCATCGAAAAGCAAACGAGGGGAATTCTTTGAAAGTGTCCCTTCGTGTTTTGCCGGCATGACAAACGCGACTTTCACAAGAAGCCTCCAGGCTCCTCTATCGGGATGGAGGAGGCACTTCATTGCTCTCCTTCACCTCAAAGTCCACCTTGGAACGAGAGGCCTCTTCTCCTTCCACTTCACTCTGCTTCAAGCCCAAGCCGACCGCGCGGCCCACACTTTGCAAGGTTCGGATCGGAAGCTGCGTAGCTGATCTTACTAAACCACAGGAACTCAGACCAAGAGCGCCCACAAGGGCCAACGGAAGCGATAACAGTTTCATAGGAGCCTTTAAATACCCACGGACATGCTCTTAGGTCAAACTTACAATCTGGTTGCGAAATCCTGAGAATCTCTCACCCTTGACCTCCTAGCAAATGAAAAGCCTCTTTCTTCTCTTTCTCACCACGTTTTTAGTGGCCGCCGATCCCATCCCGGAATTCTCCCGCCAGCCTTACCTCCAACTCGCGACTGATGACTCAATCCGCATCGTCTGGCGCGCTCGCACGCAAATGACTCCACGAGTGGTCTTTGGATCCACTGTCGACAGTCTCTCCTCGAAGGTTCCCGCAGCCCAGATCCTCACCCGCACCCACCCTTCCCTCAGTGAAGACAATCCTATTTTCAAGGACGCCCCTGTCGAGACCCGCCAATTCGAAGCCACCATCACCGCGCTCAAGCCGCTCACGAGCTACTACTACGCGATTTACGATGGCGACAAACGCCTCACTCCCGCCGACACCTCCTATCGGTTCAAAACCAATCCCGTCCCCGGCAAAGAGAATCCAGTCTACTTCTGGGTCGTCGGAGACTCCGGCACCGGCGGGAAGGCACAGGCCCAAGTCCACACCTCCATGGTCGAGCACACCGCCAAGAAAGGGCAGCCCATCGACCTCTACATCCACGTCGGCGATATGGCCTACGGCTCCGGGACCAATAAGGAATTTAGCGACCGCTTCTTCAAGATGTATGAACCCACCCTGCGAAACACCGTCTGCTGGGGATCAATGGGCAACCACGAAGGCAAGACCTCGAAAGGCGCGACCGGTATCGGCCCCTTCTACGATGCCTTCATCCACCCCGCCAAGGGCGAGGCCGGCGGACTCCCCTCGGGCAAGGAAGCCTTCTACTCCTTCGATTACGGCAAGGTCCACTTCATCTGCCTCGACTCCCACGACCTCGACCGCCGCCCCACCGGAGAAATGGCGCAGTGGCTCAAGGCCGACCTTGAAAAAACCAAAGCTGAATTCCTCGTCGCCTTCTTCCACCACCCGCCCTACACCAAAGGCTCACACGACTCCGACCGCGAAGGCCAGCTCGTCGAAATGCGCGAGCACATCATGCCCATCCTCGAAAGTGGCGGCGTTGACCTCGTCTTCACCGGCCACTCCCACATCTACGAACGCTCCATGCTCATCGATGGCGCCTACCAAACTCCCTCTGTTGCAAAAGGCGTCATTCTCGATGACCGCGATGGCGATCCCGAGGGCGACGGCCCCTACCGCAAAAGCGCGGGCCTCACCCCAAATAACGGGACCGTCGCGGTCACAACGGGCCACGGCGGCACCACCAATCGCCGCTCCGGCACCCACCCCCTCATGCGCCGCATCATCCTCGCGAACGGCTCCTGCCTGATCACGATCAAGGACGACACTATCCTCGGCGAAATGCTCGATCTCAACGGCGAAATCCGCGACACCTTTGCGATCAAGAAAAGCGGTGTCGTCACCCACACCGTCATCGAAAACCCCTGGCAGCCCCAGCCTCTCCGCCCCGCAAAAAAACCCACCACTCCAACCGCACCACGAGGAGCGACGGCCCTTATCGAGAAAGGGGCAACCTGGTCCTACCTCGCGGGGGCCCACCCTGCCGGCGATCCCACCGACTGGGCCGCTCCCGAATACGATTGTTCCGAATGGAAAACCGGGAAAGCAGGCTTCGGCTACGGTGATGACGATGACACCACCGAGATCAACATGCGCGGGAAATTCACGACCGTCTACGTCCGCAAGGAATTCGACCTCCCGGCTGGTGCCAATCTTAACAAACTCGGCCTTTCCGTCTCATACGATGACGCCTTCATCGCCTACCTCAACGGGCACGAAGTCCACCGCCAAGGTGTCGATAACAAACAAGGAGCCGAAGCTGCCGGTTTCAAAAATCACGATGCCAACAAGACCTTCGAGTATTTCCCGCTCAAGAGTCTCTCAAAGATTCTCAAGCCCGGGCAAAAGAACGTCCTCGCCATTGAAGGTCATAACGTGAACCTGACAAGCTCCGACTTCACCCTCCATCCCCGTCTTCTTCTCGGGAAGTAGACATGATGCGATCGTGCCTCCTCGCCCTCCTCCTGGTCATCATCCCGGCCTCGTCGCCGGGGCACACTGACGTCTCGGAAACGATCAAGGCGCTTAGTTCCAAGATCGCCGGGAAGGCCACCGCCGACCTCTACTACCAACGCGCCACCGAGTTTCGCGCCCTCCGCGAATCAGACCACGCCATCGAGGACCTCCGCGCGGCCCTCAAGCTGGAACCAAAGCACCGCCAAGCCAAAATCTCACTCATCCGGGCACTCGGAAAAAGCGATGAAGCGCTCGCGATGGCGACCTCGTATCTGGTCGGAGGTCACAGCGCCCACAGCGCTATCGAGGCCGCCTACCTTGTCGCCCATATTCACCACCTCCGGGGCGAGAACGTGCACGCCCTCGCCATTTGTGAAAAAATTCAAGCACTTGCAAAAAGTCACGAGAACACCATCGACCTTCTCCATGCCGATATCCTCCTCGACCTGGCCCGCCCCGCCGATGCCGCCGCCATCTTGAAAAATTCCTGGCAACGTACGCAATCAATCGTAGTTCGAAACAACTGGATCGACCTCGCCCTCACCGCCGGCCAAACCACCGCAGTCCTGCCCATCATCAGCGAGGAACTCTCCTCCTCCCGCTTCCGCTCCTCCTGGCTCATCCGCCGCGCCCGTGCATCCCTCATTCTTAAGAAACCGGCGGAAGCCCGCGCCGACCTGAGTACCGCACTTCTAGAAATCACCCCCCGGATTCACCCCGAGCGGCCCGATCTTACCCTCATCACCGACCGTGGCCTCGTCCACGCCCTCATGGGCAATCCCGTCCTCGCGAGGCGCGACCTCGAGGAGCTCCGTAAATCGTCTCTGCCCCCGGCATACTACCGATTGCTCAGCGACACCTTGGCGAAACGCTGACTCCTCTTCTTCACCGAATCTTCTCATCCCCTTCATCACCTCTCCACACCCGGGAGGCAGGATCAGGTCTGACATGAAGACCATCAAAACTCCCCGCTACGACATTCTCATCGCAGAGCACACCGGCATGTGCTTCGGCGTGCGCCAAGCCATCGAGACCACTCAGGAAGTCCTCAAAACAGGCCCCGCTACCATTCTCGGACAGCTCGCCCATAATCCTATCGTCAAATCAAAGCTCGCCTCCCAAGGGGCACGCACTGGCAAACTAGATGGCTCCGACGCCCCCACCAAACGCGTCATCATCACGGCCCACGGAGCCTCGGACCGCGACCGCAGACGCTGGCACGACGCCGGCTACCAGGTCACTGACACCACCTGCCCTCTCGTCAAAATCGCCCACGCCAAGCTCGCCAAAGTGGTCGCCGCCGGTTTCCAACCCGTCATCATCGGCGAGGAAGGCCATGTCGAAGTCCGCGGCCTGCAGGGCGATTTTCCGAATGCCCACACGATTCTCCGCCCGGACGATATTGCCAAAATCCCCCACCGCAAACGCATCGGCATCATCTCCCAAACAACGCAACCGATCGACCGCGTCCACGCCCTCGTTGCCGAAGTCCGCCGCCAGCGCCCCGAGGTCGAAGTGGCCTACTACGATACCGTCTGCCACCCCACCAAAGACCGCCAGTCAGCCCTGCACGAACTCTGCAAAGCCTCCGAACTCATCTTTGCGATCGGCGGGGAAAACTCCAATAACACTGCCCAACTCGCGATGACCGCTCGTAAACTCGGGTGCCAGTGCCATCACATCGAAGGACCCGATGACATCCGCGCAGAATGGCTCGAGGGCATCAAAAGAATCGGGGTGACCGCGGGCACTTCGACGCTCGATCAATGCCTCGAGGCCGTCACCAAGCACCTTCAAAAACTTGCGACCCAGAGCTCACCATCTTCCTGGGAACGCTTCCATGCCGTCTCCTGAACTCAGAGATCGCCTTTTAGTTTCGCGGAGCGACCTCGCTGATGGTCCACCCCTGTTCTTCATCCGCGAGGCGCTCATCAAGATCGATGTAACCCGTCGTCGGAAACCCCAAATCCTGATCCCAAGTGACGTCAATAATCACGGCACCCTGATCCCGAGCCCTTCGAATTTTCTCAAAGAAATCATCAATCGTGGTGTCCTCTGCAGGGCTGATAATGTCAGGGAAAATCTCAATAACCTCGAACGAGGCCACTTTTCCATCGACCACAGTGTAGCGGACATCAGATGATAATCCTCCCTGGCTCAAGGAGACGCGATAGCTGTAATTGGAGAGATCCGCAGTTTTCCACTTCACCCACGATTCCAAAAATCTGCGATAGAGAGGATCATCTCCGAGAATTTTCGCCGCCCGAAAAAAGCCGGCCTTGGCAACTCCACCTAGAAGAATCTTGCGAGCAATCTCGATCTCCAGATCTTCTTCAAGAACCAATTTTTCGAGAAAAATAACATCCTCCCACCTTTCTCCATCTGACGAGTGCTGAAGGATCCAGGAGTCCTTCCCTTGTTCGACATCCAACTGAAAACTCAAAATCTCATCTTGGACCACCACTTTCAGCGTCGGCAACGCCTGGGCACCCGCTCCGATGCTCAAACCGAAAAAAGTAATAAGAGTCATTAGCTTTCCGAATCGGACTAATTTCATGGAAAGACAATGAAAGCCCACCAGATGAAAGCCAGATCTTTTTCCTTCGAAATCTTCTTTTGTCCCGGTCTTTCCGCTCCTTCCCAAAATTTTTCTGGCGACTCCTCCGAACGGATTCATCGTATCGTGGTCCATGCCTCCCTCCCCGACTTCCGACCCTCTCCCCAACCGCCCTTCGAGCTACGGGGAACGACTCCGTGACTTCGGCTACTTTGTCCTCTTTCTCTGGGCCATTGAAATTGCCGACCGGGTCCTTTTCGGGAACTCACTCGAAACGCACGGCATTCACCCGCGCAGTTTCTCACACCTTGAAGGAATCCTTTTTGCCCCCTTTCTTCATGCCGGCTGGAGCCATCTTCTTGGGAACTCCATCTCACTCATGATCCTAGGCTCCGCCATTCTCGCCTTCGGCTGGCGCGATCTCGTGGCCGTCTCCCTCGCTGCCGCTTTCGTCGCCGGAGTCCTCGTCTGGCTCATCGGTCAATCCAACAGCAATCATATCGGAGCGAGCTCCCTCGTTTTCGGATACCTCGGATTCTTGATGGCCTCGGGCTTTTATCAACGAACCCCGGCCACCATCTTCCTCTCCATTCTTGTCCTCATTTTCTACGGAGGAAGCCTGAGCGGACTCTTTCCCACCGACACCGTCCGGGCGGAAAGTATCAGCTGGAAAGGCCACCTCGGCGGCGCCATCGGCGGTTTCCTGGTCGCTCGCGGGAGGAGGTCAAAATTAGCTTCCCTTTCCCCGCGGACGGACCGATGACACCCCTGTGTTTTCACATAAAAGCCCGCTTCTGCCGGTCCTGATCTGCTCGCTTCTTTGGGGCAGTGCCTTTCCGGCCATCAAGTCGGTCTACCAACACTGGGACGCCAACGGCCTCGAACGATCGCTCCCCGTCATCTTCCTTTTTGCCGGTGTCCGCTTCACCCTCGCGGGCGGGGGACTTCTGATCGTCAGCAAAAACCTCAAAGCCGAAATCCGGGCCACCCCGTGGCGTCTCATTGCCGGACTCGCCCTCACCCAGACCTTCATCCAATACGTTTTCTTCTACCAATCGGTTTCGGTTTCCAGCGCCAGCCTGACCGCCCTACTCGTCGCCACCGGGAGCTTCTGGTGGATGCTCCTCGCGCCCTTACTTCAAAAAACTCCGTGGCCTTCCCTACTGCAATGGTTCGGGCTCGTCCTGGGAGGCATTGGCGTCTCCCTCGCCATTTACAAGCCGGGAGCAGGGGCGGGCGATCCCATCCTCGGCGCCGTCTACATGATCACCGCGACCGGCAGCGGCGCCCTCGCCCTCATCATCTTCTCGCATCTCAAGCCCACCATGTCCGCCATCAATGCCACCGGCCTCTCCCTCTTCATCGGCGGCCTTGGCCTCGCGGGGATTGGCGCAACTGCCCTGCACGCCCTTCCGGAGATGTTCGACCTCACCGTCATCATCGCCACCCTCTGGCTCGCTTTCGTCTCGGCCACCGCCTTCAGCATCTGGAATCATCTCTCGACTCTTTTCCCCGTCACCCTGCTCGCCACCTACCGCTTTCTCATCCCGGTCTGCGGCGTCCTCGAGGCCATCCTTCTCCTGAAAGCCGAATCGCCCGGATGGGGGCTCGCGATCGGGGGATTCCTCGTCGCCCTCAGCATGATCCTCGCCAAGCGCACCAGCCCGCTGAATCCAAATCGTTAGGCCAAAACGAAGATTGAAGCTCGCCACCCCATCCTCATTCAATCCACACTATCCGCTCATGAAGAAATCACTCAGGATCCTCGCCGTTTTCTCCCTCCTCTTTTCATTCACCTCTGCCGACGAATCGGAATTCCGGACCGCCACCATTGATCTCGGCATCGTCGTAAGCGACCTCGAAAAATCGATGAAGTTCTACACCGAAGCGGTCGGCTTCACCGCCACCGGCGAATTCACCGCCAGCAAAGTGGTCACCAAAGAATCCGGCCTCAGTGCTGGCGAGGAAATCGTCATCAAGAAGCTTTCCCTCGGTAAAGGAGAAGGAGCCACCACCATCAAGCTCATGCAGTCCGCAATGGAGAAGAGCAAAAAGAGTGATCAAACCTACATCACGAGCAGCCTCGGCTTCAGCTACCTCACCGTCCACGTCAACAGCACCAAGGTCGCCCTCGAGCGCCTCAAGAAAGCCGGCGTGAAAGTCCTCGCCAAAGGCCCTGCCATCATCCCAGGCGGAAAAGTAGCCCTCACCGTGGTCAAAGACCCCGACGGCAACTTCGTCGAGCTCGTCGGCCCCGCCGATCACCTGTAAGCTCGCACCGGCAAGCAGCAGCACGACCGTCTCGGCTGTTCTCTTCTCAAGAATCCTTCGGATCACATCTAGGGGATTTTTTCGTGCAAGGCTGTCACAGTTCCCTCTCAAAAGGAGGAGAGCCTCCTGGCCGAATGGCGCTGCATTAACCGGCGAAGTCGGCTTGGGCTTCGTGGTCTTCTTTCGATTCAGCGCAGGATTTTGTGAGATATGGGTAAGCCTTTTGTCCCTTCTTTTGGCGTCGGGGTTCTCACCAGCCCAAACGGATAACCAAGCGAACGGCCTCAGGCATTCTTTGGGGTGATCCTCTTCAATTACAACAACGCAAAGGTACCTTTGCTTCCATTCCCCCTCTTCTTACTTGTAGAGAATAGTAGAAAACATGCCAGGCTGGTTATCAATAGAAAACATGCCAGGCTGGTTATCAAAATCGATAAGCTTAAGCGTTGAGGCGGGGGGGCGGATGAAGTTGCAAGTGATTGTCGCAAAGGAGTCTGGGGCGGTGCGCGAGTGGTTCCTTTTGGAGCTCGCAGAGGTGAAGGCGCCGCGCAGGTTTGGCTCGGTTTAGGGGGCGACGCCGCGGCGGCGCATTAAAGTTTATGAACGGGCGGATTAGTTTCTAGTCGCTCGTTCGCGCCTAGTATCCCGGACGGCGAATGGGGGATTTCTCTTCGGACCAACAGAGAAAGAGGCTTTTCGTCGGATGAGGTGGCGGATGGCTGCGTTTGGGGGGTGGAGGTGCTGGGGTATGTCGTGATGGACAATCATTTTCACATTCTGGCGAGGGTTCCAAATCGGGAAAAGTGGCTGCAGCGCTTCGAGGGAGGAGAACGGGCGCGGCGGTTCCTGAAGCATTTGACGACCTTGTCTTCAAAGAAGTTTATTGCGCCGTTGGAACGCGAACTTCGGGAGTTTTGAGAGCAGGACAATGCGCGCGCGGCGGGCGAGTTGATCGAGAAGTTCATGAAGCGATTGATTCGGAAATTGAGGTCAGACATCTGCCTCTCTTGAACGGTTTGTCTTGGGTTCCCACTCATCGCAATCTATTGATATTTCAATGCGATTGATCCTCTCTTTCTTTCTCTCTCTCGTCGTCTCTGCTTCTGCCGCTGAGAAACCCAACATCGTGATCATCGTGGCTGATGATCTCGGCTACGGCGACCTTTCCTGCTACGGGGCTAAAGACCTGAAGAGCCCGCATCTCGATGCGCTCATGGCAAGCGGGCTGCGCTTTACCAATTTCTACGCGAACTGCCCGGTCTGCTCGCCGACACGCGCCGCTTTACTCACCGGAAAGTATCAGGAACTCGTGGGCGTCCCCGGGGTCATCCGGACGAAGCCGGAGGACAATTGGGGCTATCTCTCGCCGGCCGCCACGATGCTGCCACAGGCCCTTAAAAAGGAAGGCTACTCCACCGCCGCAATCGGGAAATGGCATCTCGGCCTCGATGAGGAGGCTCATCCCAACACCCGCGGCTTTGACCATTTCCATGGGTTCCTCGGTGACATGATGGATGATTACTACAAGCACCTGCGCCACGGGCAGCACTACATGCGCCTCAATCAGGAAAAGGTTGATCCCGAAGGCCACGCCACTGACATCTTCACGCAATGGACCATCGATTACCTCGAAGCGGAGACGAAGAAGGAGGCGGCCAAGCCCTTCTTCCTCTACCTCGCCTATAATGCGCCCCACACGCCCATTCAACCGCCTCAGGACTGGTTGGCTAAGGTCATGGCACGCGAGGAAGGTATAGACAGCAAGCGCGCCAAGCTTGTGGCCCTCATCGAGCACATGGACGATGGCATTGGCAAGGTCATCGCCGCGCTCAAGGAGAACGGCCAGTGGAAAAACACCCTCCTCTTCTTTGTGTCCGACAACGGAGGGCAAACCAACGTGGGTGGAAACTGCGGGAACCTCCGCGGTGGGAAGCAAGACATGTATGAAGGCGGCATTCGAGTGCCGGCCTGCGCGGTCTGGCCCGGGGTCATCAAGCCGGCCACCACCGGATTCACGGGAATCACGATGGATATTTTCTCGACTGCCATTGAAGCGGCCGGCGGAAAGCCGCTGGAAGGCCTGGACGCCCGCCCCTTTCTCACCCTTCTCAGGACCGGGATGCAGGTCGCGGAGAAACGTGACCTCTTTTTCACCCGCCGTGAGGGCAACCTCCGATACATGGGCGGGTCCTCTTGGGCCATGAAACGAGGCAATTGGAAGTTGGTCAAAAACTCACCGATGGGGCCATGGGAACTCTTCGACCTCGAGAAGGACCCGCTGGAAACCACTGATCTCGCCGAGCGACAGGCACAGACCTACCGCGAACTCGCAACCGCAATGCGGGCGCACCTGCAGCGCGGAGGTTCGGTGCCCTGGCAAAAACCGTAATAACTCACAAAAAAGGAGCCTCCTTTAAAGGTGACTCCTTTGGAAAATTGAGACGTGCTATCCTAAAAAGGAATATCATCGTCGTCGTTATCAAAGCTATCGGCAGCCGCTGCACCCCCTTGATTCGAGGGAGGAGACGAGGATTGCTGGGGCGGAGCCGACTGTTGGGATGAACCAGATTCGTGGGACGGAGGAGATCCTCCACCACCTTGGTTTCCGCCACCACCCTGGCCCTGACCACCGATGAACTGCATGTTTTCGCCGACCACGCGCAGACGCTGGCGTTTCTGGCCGGTCTGCTTGTCATCCCACTGGTCAAGTTGAAGGCGTCCCTCGATGAAGACGGAACGTCCTTTGGCGAGATATTGCCCGGCCAGCTCGGCCTGACGCCCCCAGAGGGTCACGTCGACATAGGTGACTTCCTCAATCCTCTCACCATTATCACCGGTACGAATCCGGTTCACGGCCATGCCAAGATCACAAACCGCGGTTCCCTTGGGAGTGTAGCGGACTTCAAGATCCCGGGTGATATTCCCGAGAAGCATGACTTTGTTGACGTTGGCCATGGCGTGAGCGAGTCAGAGATTGAACCTTTAGGAAAGGCGTTGGTAGTGCTGAAGGTGCACCGAGGTATTCAGCTTAAGGCGAGCCTGAACCTTGTTGATGACGTCTGCTTCAGCTTCGAAAATGTAGTTCACGTAGTGACCACCATCGAGCTTTCGCGCGTTGTAAACAAATTTCTTGCGGCCGAGTTGCTTGATTTCATCAAGTTTGGCGCCTTCTTCTTCGAGCTCTTTGGAAACAGTACTGACGAGTTCATCAATGCTGCTCTCCGTTCCCTGGGTGTTCAGGACAATCATGCCCTCGTACTTGCGATTCATCTTCTTCCGTTTGTTTTTTCGGTTTCTTAAGAGTTCGGGTATTGAACTCGTTTGCAGCCTTTTCGAAGCCACTTGAAGAGGCAACTTGGACAGCATCGGCGGCTGTTGCAAGCGTGTTCTCAACGAGTTCGCGTTCCGCCGTCGCAAAAGTTCCTAAAACATGCCCCACAAGCTGCTCTCCACTGGCCCCGCTAATGCCCAGCTTCAGGCGAGAAAACTTGTCGGAGGGGAGATGGGCGAGCAGTGAACGCACGCCATTGTGGCCTCCGTGACCACCATTCATCCGAAAGCGAAGATTCCCCAGCGGCAGGGAAACGTCATCGAAAACCACGAGGATTTGTTCCGGGTCCCAGCGGAAAAAACGAGCGAGCGAGCCAATCGCTCGGCCACTTTCGTTCATGTAGGTCATCGGCTGAACCAGGAGAATGTCATCGACCTTGCAGGTCCTGGATTCCCACTTGGACTCGAACTGGAACTTCTGACCCGCCCGGTCAGCCAGGGTATCGAGAACTCGAAACCCGATATTGTGGCGGGTATTGAGGTATTTGTCTCCGGGATTTCCGAGACCGACGATGCATTTGAGGCTCACAAGCGGAGGGTAAGGGTTCCCTTCCGTGATGGAAAAGAAAAACGCCCGAAGCACAAAGCCCCGGGCGTTTTGAAATTTGAAAAGAAGGGCTTAGGCAGGGGAACCGGCTTCAGCAGCAGGGGCACCTTCTTCGCCTTCTTCCCCTTCGATACCGCCTTCGGATTTAGTCACGCGGGACTCGTTCACGATTGCGACGAGGACGTCAGCAGCAAGGACAACTTCAATCCCATCAGGAATGATGAGCTCACCAACGGTGAGGGAATCGCCAACTTCGAGGTGCTCGATGCTTGCTTCGATCTTCTCGGGAAGATCTTTCGGAGAACAAGAGATCTCGAGGTCACGAATAAGCTGCTCGACGATACCGCCGGCTTTGACGCCAACGGGCTCGCCGGAGACCTCAACCGGGATGGAAGCACTGATCTTCATTCCCTCGGTCACGGCCAAGAAATCGGCGTGCACAAGATGACCACTCAGTGGATTATACTGGGTGGACTGGAGGAAAGCTGTTTGTGAAGCGCCGCCATCGATTTCAAGATCAACGAGAATACTCTCCGAGGCACTATGCGTGAGAATATCGGTGAGTATCTTGGTGTTAACCTTGATATTAATGTTTTCGGAGCCCTTGCCATAAATGACAGAGGGGAGGGAGCCTTCACGACGCATTTGCTTGAGAACACCGGATCCGGTGCGCTTGCGAGTTTCAGCTTTGAGAGTTTGGGTCTTCGCCATGGTATGGATGGGTTGAATTTTCCGCGATAGGTCTCGCGCGGGGCGGTTGCTTACACGGACGGCGCGTCAATGTCAAAGAGAGAAGTGACCGATTTTCCATTATGGATTCGGTCGATCGCTTCTCCGAAGATGTCGGCGATGGAGATTGGGTTGACTTTCCCCCGCTTCGTCACCGGGGTCGAATCGGTCGTGATGACCTCCTCGATGGCAGATTCCTCGATCCGCTTATGGCCCAATTCTCCGATCACGGCATGGGTCACGGCTGCGAAAATCCGGTTCGCACCCTGGGCCTTAAGAATTTCAGCGGCGGCGCAGAGCGTGCCCGCCGTCTCGGTCATGTCGTCCACGAGCACGACATCCCGCCCCTTGACATCACCAATAACCTGCATGGCCTCAACCTCTGTGGCTGAGAGTCGGTGCTTGGCCACAATCGCCAAGCGCGCCCCGAGAGCGTCAGAGTACGCACGTGCCATTTTGACGCCACCGACATCCGGCGAAACCACGGTGAGATTCTCGCATTGATCACCAAAACGCTCACGGATGGCGCGGATAATGATCGGCTTCCCGTAGAGGTGATCGACCGGGATATTAAAGAATCCCTGAATCTGGGCGGCATGGAGGTCCATTGTGACGACCCGGTCCACTCCGGCAGCAGATAACAGATCAGCCACGAGTTTCGCCGTGATGGGCACGCGGGGCTGGTCCTTGCGATCCTGACGGGCATATCCGAAGAATGGGATAACCGCATTGATCCTCCCGGCACTGGCGCGCTTGGCTGCATCCACCATGATCATCAACTCCATGAGGTTATGATTCGTCGGCGGACAGGTCGGCTGGATGATGTATACGTCTTCGCCTCGGATATTCTCGTTGATCTTCACGAAGGTCTCACCGTCCGGAAAGGCTGTCACACTGACATCAGCCAGGGGACACTTCAGATATTCGGCGATGTCAGAGGCGAGGGCGTGGTGGGCGGTGCCCGTGAAAAGTTTCATGCCGAAATTGGAGATCATCTGGGGAGAGACTTAGCGGGTGGTCGGCGCGGAATCAAGACCCGCTTCAGTCGCAATGATCTCTGCGATCTCTTCCTCGCTCAGTGCGGCAGGGAGAAATTGGCCCGCTTTGAGGTAACCAAGATTGATTTCAAGCTGTTCCAGCTCTTTCTCCCAACGAGGTTCTTTGTCGCTCACGACTTTTTCCGCCCGCTGGTATCGCTTCTGCGCCTCAAGCAGCAAGGCATAAGCGAGCTCGGGATTTCGGGGTCGGGCATTCATCCAGACATCATTTCCCCGAAGAAACAATCGCCGCGCCTCGTGGGAGGATATCCAAGCCTCAAGCTCAAGCCGGAGTTCTTTCTCCAAGGGAAGCTCCCGAAATTTGTTGAGAATCTCACGGCGTTTCAAAATCCTCCTCTCAGCCTCACGCAGGAGCGCGAGAGCTGCCGCGTTGTCATCGGATTTCAGAGCCTGCAAGTAAGAACTGCGCGCCGCATGAAAATGTGGTCGCAGGAAATTCTCACGGGCCCAAATTGCTTTCATCGCCTTTTGATGGCCATCTTCAGCCGCCGCATGATTTCCAAGGGCATCTTCCACCCGGGGAAGGCCCGCCAGCGCGGCCGAAAAATGGGGATTCAATTTCAAGGCGCTTTCAAGAGCGGCCTTTGCGCGTAGATTCAGGATTTTCGCCTCTTCGGGCTGGCCTTGCTTGACTGCGGCATTGGCCTCAGACATGGCGCGTTGTGCCACGACTTCGTAAATTTTAGGATCCCAACCCAGCTTCCCGGCGTCTTCCAGAGTGTCCAGGCCACGAAGAAGATCATCATTCGTGGCCGCCATGGCCAACTCTTGATCGGCCACCCCGGTCCGCAGATAGGACAGAGAAAGATGCCCCCCCAAAAAAAGAAGTCCGCCTGCCACGCCCAGCCCCAAAACAGCAACGATGCGCCCCGACGCTTTGGCAGGAGTGGCGGTCCGAGATGCCGAAACCGGTCGCGAGACCAGAATCCCCAGTTGGAGGGCCACCAAGGCCACGCAAGCGGGGAAGTGCAAGAGAAAGCTGAAATAAGATTGGCAAAGGACAGCCACCAATCCACCGGCCGCGCCCACCTGCCAGAGGGACAGCACCGGATCGCCTTGATCGCCCTTCAAGGAACTCGTCACCCCGAGCACCCCGTGAACGAAAACAAGGAGAATGATCATGAGAAACCCAATCAGTCCGTAATCGGAAAGAACTTGGAGGTATTCATTATGGGCGAACTCAGGGTCGCCCATCCAAAGCTCCAACGAGTCCGGATCCCAATTTTCCAGCGCGAGATAGGAAAAGGCGCGCGGCCCTTTCCCGATAACGGGAGCATCCAAAAAGACCTCAAAGGCCATTTGCTGGAAAGCCAGTCTCCCCCCATCCACCACCTCGCCAGTGACCGCTCTCCCACTTGCTGTGCGGCCGGTCTCGTCGTTATACTTCTCGACTCGTTTATCGGTAATTTTCTGAACGACCCAGAACGAACTCGCCACTCCCCCGACTCCGAGAAGAACCAGCGCGATTGAGGCCACCCCCACCATCTTGCTCTTGCGTTGCCTGAGATAAAGAATGACCAAAACCATCCAGATCGAACCTCCAACGACGAAAGAGACCCATCCGCCGCGGGAACTACTTAGGACAAGCGCGACGATTAATCCCACACTCAAAAGGCCACACCCGCTTCTCAAAAGGAGATTTCGGCCGAAAAACAAATAGGAGAGGAAAAAGAAAACCGAGCCATTCAGGAACGAGGCAAAGGCATTGTAGTGGCCGAACAATCCTCCCGTAAACCCACCGATCTCAGTGGCCGCCTGCCAGACATAGAAAGTGTTCCCGGAGGCTGCTTGAGCCACCGCAACGCCGACATTGACCACCGCCAGCACCGCCAAAATCGAAAGCCAATACGGTCTCGCTCCTTTCCCCGATGATGACACCAGGAGGTAGATCCCCAAAAAAACCAGCATCAAAATGAGATCGGGCACTGCCAGACCCACGGGCCCTGCCGTCATCGCTCGCCAGATAAAATACCCTCCCCCCAAAAGCACCGAAACCATCAACCACGGCCGCCCTTCGATACCCGGTTTCACCAATCGGACCATCGTAAGTAGGAGCCCCGATACCCCCAAACCGATGAGCCCGACGCCCGTCCGGCTCCCGACCAAATCGATTCCCGTCGCGCCAATCACGGCGAAAGAGAGAGCCCCCAAAAACAACGCAATGTTCAATAACCTGCTCATCGTGCCCCTTTACTAAACAAGACTGCCGGAATGGTCTTAAACAAAATTCGGAAATCTTCCCAAAGCGACCACCGGTCGATGTATTCCAGATCGAGTTTCACCCACTCCTCAAAGTCCGTGATGTCACTGCGCCCGCTGATCTGCCAGATACAGGTGATCCCCGGCTTCATACTCAAGCGCCGCCGGTGTGACGACTTTTCGATCGCGGCAATCTCATGGACCGGGAGGGGCCTTGGCCCGACCAAACTCATCTCGCCCTTGAGAACATTGATCATCTGGGGGAGTTCATCGATACTGTAATTCCGCAAAAACTGCCCGAATGAAAAAATCCGAGGATCCGAGGCGAGCTTAAAAGCCGGGCCATCCACTTCATTCCCATGCTCTTCCTTGATCTGATCGAGCATTTTATCGGCATCGGGGACCATCGTCCGAAATTTAAAGATCCGAAACGGCTTGCCATAAAGCCCGGCCCGTTGCTGGGTAAAAAATACCGGAGCGCCCGGACTGGCGAGCCGAATTCCGATCATGGCCACGATCCAAAACGGGGAGAAAAGAATCACGGCCGTCAAGGCCCCGACAATATCGACAAGCTTCTTGGCAAAAAGCTGCCAAGAAAGCTCGGGAGTCGAACGAAACACCAACATCGGCTGTCCTCCAATGGCATCAAAACTGGGTCGCGCCACCGAGGTTCGCAAAAAAGAAGCTCCGATCCAAGCTTCCACCCCCTGCACCTCGCAGGCCTCCACCGCCCGCGCCACCCGCTCAAATTCAGTATGGGCTGTTAAGAAAACCACCCGTTGCACCGACTCTCTTTTGATAAGATCATCAAGCTCTTCCACTGACTTTGAATTCAGATCAAAGTGAGAAACGATCTTCCAGGCTTCCAAAATATCGCTATCCAGCTCTTTGAGAAATCCTTCGGTTTCTTCATGTTCGCCCGCCAACACGACTCGTTCCAACAGCCCCTCCGAGGCCGCACGTGCCCGTAAAATCTGGCTGGTAAAATGGGTCCGAAGCCAAAGGAGCAAGAAACTCAGAAGAATTCCAGAACCAAGCACCAATCGCCGAGTATCCCAAATTTTCCCAAAAACCGCGACGATCCCGATGATCAACATCACCGTAAGCATTCCTCGCAGCAAGATACTTAAACTATGAAACCCACGCCTGCTCAAGAGGCGGTCGTAGTGCCCAAAGCGCTCCAGAACCAGAGGGGTGAGAGGAACCACGATAAAAACGACCCAGGTCATCCCCGCCAACCCACCGGCTTCCAGTTCGGGCATGCCGAGTAGGCTCCGTAAAGGGTCATGGACCCAGGAGGCCATCGCAAAAGACAGCCAAATCAAAGTGGCATCTAAAACCTGAAATGCCTGAATGGAAAAATGTTGCTTCGCGCCCCGTTCATTCATGAGCCAAGATTTCTCCGCTTATCCAAGGTGGCATCCAAACCCTCTCCGGGCTCTGAAATGACCAAGGGAAGAAGCCGTCTCAAAAAGGCCTGCACGTGCTCTTCGGTTTCTTTTTCATTCAAGGAAGCGCCCTGCCCGTATCGGATTCCCTGGTCTGTTAGCTTTTTGGTGATCAAGGAGGAAAAAGTGGCATAGGCCCAACGTTGGTCGTAGCCCTTGAGAAGGCGATCCTTCATATCTTCGCCGGTTCGCTCATAATGTCCCGAGACAATCTTCTCATGACCCACGAAGGTGTAGTAAAAAATTTGCCAAATATAGGCCTTCTCGCCGTTTGGTAATAGGACATCCTCCGGTTTGCCTCCCTCTTCTTTGACAGTCTGGTAAAGACGACGGCACAGGATTTTGCGGACCGGCAGAACTTCTCCGTTTGCCAGGATGTCTTTCCAGTTCAGGGAAGTCTCAGACATAAAGTCCCAGCCCTGCGCCCGCAGACAGACTTCTGGACGGTGAATACTTTGACTCAGGTTCTTTCCCGAAAAAACAATGGACGCCTGAACTGGAGGCTGAACTCCATCCTTATCATAATAGGACATTCTTTCGAACTCAGTGTCCGAAGCTAGCTTTGACTTCTCCGCCTCCCCTGCCTCCTCCGGCTTTCCAATCCAATTCCCAAGCACCTCGGGGAGATTCTTGGCCAAGCGGGATGGCTTCATCCCCGGACTGTCTGGAAAAGCCCATACAATCCCAGCAAAAATTGCCACCACCACACTTAAAATTACAAGTCGCCGCTTCATGATGGCGCCCCCCCCTTGGCTACGGTTCGCGACGTCTTGACTGTTCGTTTCACTCTTTTCGATCTTCGTGTTTTAAAGTTCAGAAGGTAATCGACCAAGTAAAGCCCTGACAACGCGATGGGGAAGAAAAACAACAAACCCGCCCAATCGTGCCACGTCCCAGTTCCGAATTCCCCATATCCAAACTGCGCTAGAATCAGGATCGTAAAAATCCGCAAAAAATTCCCGATAATTGCAAGCGGGAACGACGCCGCAAAGAGAACCCCTCTTTTCCAAAGCGACTTCTGGGTGTAGTTCGCATAGACGGCTGCTATCATAGTGAGAGCCATCAACGAACGTATCCCGCTACACCCCTCCGCCACCTTCATGCTGCTTCCACCAATGTAAATATCAGCGCCGCTGTTCACCAAGTCCATCCCGAAGAAAACCCCGGTGTGATAGCACGACTGTGTAATCAGGGTCTGCAGATTTCCGGTCAAAATCGCCTCCAACCCTGGGACCGGCACCGCAAACCACAGGAAAAACGCCGGAAAAGTGACATGCCTCGCGATCGCAAACCCGAAAAGATACTGGGTGAAACCAATCACGACAAAGGGAGCGCCCACCAAGGCCAGACGCGGCTGGATCGTCCGAATGGAAATTAGGAAAAAGAACATCCCAAGCAGGAGAATCGCCAAACCCGAATAAGAAGGCCTCGCCACTGCGTTCTTGGTCCGTTGATAGGCCATCCAAAGCATCACCCCGAAGGCCACCGGCACAAAACGACCGTGTAAGAAATTGTTATCTGGATTGCAGGCATGCCAAGTCCAGCCCGCCAGGCTCTTACCCACCACCGTCGGATACGCAGGGTAAACAAAAAAGATGAGAGTCAAAATCGCCAAAGCCCCGAACCCCATCGCCCGAATCGAGATTGGCAGGTCTTTGATCTCAGACAGAGCGAACCTCTGCTTGCCCAGAGGCTCGGCGGTGCGCTCGGAATCGCTCATATCCTGTGATTAATGGACGTTAATGGCGTTTCAGCAAGTCCAAAGGACACATCAATCTTTGCGATCGTGATCGATCCGGAAGGTCCTCCCACGGAGTTTGGCATTCTTGAGACCATCAATGACATCATCGGCAATCTCCTTACTAATATCCACCAAAGTATGCTTTGGAAAAATGGTGATCTTACCAAGTGAACCATCCGGGACATTGCACTCACGGTAAATCATCCCCGCGATATCTCCCGGCTTGATGTGCTGAGCCTTCCCAAGATTCATGAAGAGGCACGACATCCCCTTGGAATTATTGCGCTCGGGCTTCGCACCACGGTCCCGATCTCGCTCCGGCCGTTCCGGCCGTTCCTTGCGTTCGCGACGGTCATCTTTCCAGCTGGATCGCTCCCGCTCATTCGCGAAGGCTTCCTTCTGCTTGTCCTCGGCGATGAATTCCCCTTCCCGCGTCGTCGATTCACGCAGCAGGGTGAAGGCTGCACTGGCAATATCAGTGGCGGTGTGACCCTGCTCGAGAAGACGGTCAAGATAGCTCTGGTAGTTCCCAACCTTTCCGGTCTCCAATCGCTCTTGAATACTCTGAAAAAGTGTGTCGGCCCGCTTCCCCTCGACCTGCTCCTGACTCGGAACGCGCTCGCGGCGGATACTCTGGCGAGTGTATTTCTCGATCGTTTGGAGACGGTAAATATCCCGGCCAAAAACAAAACTTACCGCTTTTCCGGTTCGTCCCGCCCGGCCAGTGCGGCCGATCCGGTGGACATAATCTTCCGGATCATGAGGGATCTCATAGTTCACCACGAGATCGATATCGTTCACATCGAGCCCACGGGCCGCGACATCAGTGGCAATGAGAACCTCAATTGTCCCTTCACGAAAGCGCGCTAATACGCGCTCGCGCATCTGCTGGGTCATATCGCCATGAAGACGGTCCACCGAGTAACCACGGGCCAAAAGCCCCTCGGTCACTTCATCCACCAGACGTTTGGTATTGCAAAAAACCAGCGCCAATCGGGGCGGGTCAATATCAAGAAGGCGCGAAAGAACCTCGATCTTGGAGCGTTGACGCACCTCGTAGCAAGACTGATCGATAGAATCCACCGTGAGCGACTTGCGCTCAATTTCGACGATCTCGGGGTTGTTGCCATAACTCTCGATGATCCGGCTGACCCTGCGATTCATCGTAGCTGAAAAGAACATCGTCTGACGATCCTTCGGCAACGCAGCCAACAATTCCTCCATCTCATCCTGAAAGCCCATGTCGAGCATGCGGTCGGCCTCGTCAAGAATCACCGTCTTGATATTGTCAGGATTGAAACTCCGGCGCTTCAAGTGATCGAGAAGTCGACCGGGAGTGCCCACCACGATATGTGTCCCCTTCCGGAGACCTTTGAGCTGGCGGTCAATTGGCGCTCCCCCATAGACCGGGAGGGCCCGAAGCCCCTTGATCTTGGAACCCAGGCGGAAAACCTCTTCACACACCTGCACCGCCAGTTCCCGGGTGGGACAGACGATTAAAGCCTGCGGTTCAGCAAGATGAGGATCGATATTCGCGAGCGTCGGCAAGGCAAAAGCGGCGGTTTTGCCAGATCCGGTTTGGGAGAGACCGACAAGGTCCTTCCCCTTCAAGGCGAGCGGAATGGTCTTGGCTTGAATAGGCGATGGAGTCTCGAAACCCATTTCGAGGACGGCAGCGAGAAGAGGCTCGGGAAGGCCGAGTTCGGTAAATAGGGGAGTGTCCATGGTAAATGGGGGTCGCGCTCACACTTTGTGTGATGAGACGAAACTAGAGATTGCGAAATCTCAGTCTTTCCCCTCAAAAGCAAGAAGGAAACGAAAGTTCCGAAAAAGACAGGAAAAACTTCACTTCCGACGCCAAAGCAGGAAAAGGATTCCGCAGAGACCACCGATGAGGACCGCCGAAGGCTCCGGAACCGCACTGGGCTCCACCTTGCCCTCAGCTCCAAAAAGTCGGGTGGTCAAAGCTCCCAAACAGCTCGAAACCATCAAAATTCTCGTTACTAATTTGTTCATCGGAGGACTGTTGGTACGGACCGATTACTCTGAAAACAAGTATTTTCTGCGAAACAAATGAAAATCCCTCAGCCTTCACCTCCTTGTAAAACCCTCGATAGAAGCCTCTTGGGAATTTCCCCGCACCCGTGAGCCGGCGGCATTCTCAACATCACTTCGCGCCCCCTCACCCCGGTAGGCCTGCTTCCGGACCGAATCGAACAAAACTCGCGATGAACCCTCTTTTAAAATCAAAGCTTCATCCTCCGTCACAAAAAATCCTCTACTTGAGTTCAATCTTGAGTCGGAAGAAATCTGTCAGCAAATCAATCGGCTGATCTGTCCGATATGTCACCCGGCTGCCCTCTCCCGGACCGTAAGATTCTGAGATTCGAGTCGCCGAAGCAGCGCTCCAGTCCTCAAGACCGATTGCCGACTCCACCCTAATCTGTGCTTGATCGGCATTCACGCGCCGAACCACTGAGAGCTCGGCGTAGTTCTCTCCGCCAATCTCCACCAGGGTAATCTCAAGATTACCAAGCAAGGCATACGAGGTCAGATCCCCGGTGAAGGCCAAGCCATCATCCACTCCCGGAGCTCCATTAGGGCCAACACTCGGACGCCAGTCTCCGCCAAGCTCGCCGAAGCCAGCGACCATGACAAGGCTCGCCCCACTTCCATCAGCGGCATCCGGCCAAGGAAATCCATCACCGTATGCCACCTCGCGCACGAGTGTCCCGGCACCAAAAGACAGCTTCACCAGCTCGCCCCCGTTCGAGAGGTTCTTTGAAAATTCACCGACCACAAAGTCAGGCGTTTGCGCATATCCATGGCGCAGATTGAAGGCCTCTTCGTTCGCCACCACGACGAGGCGTTCACCCGCCGCGATACTCGTCTTGCGCCCCTCCACAAAATCGAACTCAATTCCCTTCGTGAATCGCAGATCGCTGAGATCAAGGGCCTCGGTGCCCATATTCATGATCTCGATCCATTCAAAGTCACCTTCCTCCACTGACGGCAAAACCGCCAATTCGGCAGAACTTGGAGAAAGCGGATGATACATGACCTTGCTGATGATGATATTATCAAGAAACGGCTGGATCGAGGGCACCCCGGAGACAAACTCAGCGGGTTCCGACCAATGACTCCAGCGGCCCGTCGCATCCTGATGGCGAACGCGCGCACGGTAAGTCCGCCCAACTCTCGTGACCGTCGGAACATCGACCGTCGTGGCAAAGGGCGTCAATTCGCCGGACTCCCACGTTGGCGTCCACTCAAAAGCCGGCCTTTCCCCCGGCGCCAAGAGCACCTCACGTGCATCAATGGTCATTTCAAACCCCATGTCATTACTGCCAATGCTTGCGTTGTGCATCTCAATCGCGATGACATTGGCCCCCTCCAAAAAGAGGTCCGGGCTCACCTCAAATTCATCGATATCAGTCTCATCTCCACTGGAGTCGGAGAATGAGGCGTGCGTTACGACAGTCCCTTCATCGAAGCCCTCGCGGAAGGCCTCTTGACCGTTCACATAGACAACCGCGCCGTCATCGAGCAAAAGCTTGAAAGTGAAACCCTCAATCAGATTCACATCCGTGATATTCACCGTGGTCCGGAAGTAAGCGGTTGGAATTTGCGAGGCGATCGTCGTCGCAAAGTCCAGCCCCGTGACCCCTCCGAAACCAAGCGGCGAGACTCCGGAACTCCACGAACTCTCATCAAATCCCGGCTCACGCCAAGCCGTCCCTTGATCGACATCGTTGTCCAAATAACTCCAGACCCGCCCGCCCGGCATGATCTCGCGCGTCCCGCCTCCGAGGCTCGAGACCTCCGCCAAGCGCCACTCCATGGCCTGAAATGTCCCCATTCCTTGAGGATCGGAAAAATCCGAACTCGTGAAAGCCAGCCCGTCTTGCGGGAAACCAACATCGCCACTGTAAGTGATGGTAGGCTTCGCCGGTAAAGCGGCATCAGCCACGAGCGCATCGAGATAAGCATCGCGACCCTGTTGACCGGAGATTCCGCTGTCCTGGGAAATCGCCGGCATCACGCCATTGGTGCCGCCAACCCAACTGCCACCCGTAAAGGCAAACTTCTTCATATCAGCAACCACCGTTTCAAGCGGCCGGTCGACCTGCCCGCCGCCAGGAGCACCGCGCCAACGCGCCTGATCCGCCGGAGTCAGGTTCTTGATGAGATCGGCGAGTGGATCGATCATCAAATCAATCTGTTCCTCGGTCCAAATGAGATCACGCATCTCGCGCACCGTGTTGAAATAATCGATACCGAAAGCCCCGCGCGGAACAGGATTTTGAGCCTGCTCGCCAAAGATCGCCTGCTTGGGAAAGTCCATCCCATCGTTCCAGTTTGGTCCCCAACTTGTATCCGAATCCCAAGGAAGCACATTCAGGCGGCCGAGCGGATTCGTCGCAGAGGGCTCGAAGTAATACGCGCGATTCTTCAAGTGCTCACCCGTGTTCGGGCGCACATCATAGTGGCGGATCATATCCACGACGGCATGATACCGATTCCAGCTATCCCAATTGACGTGCTCGCGGAGCAAGTTGTCATCTCGTGCGGGACGCAGCTGGTTAATGATCGTCGAGAAATCCGAAGCGTCATTGACAGCGTCGGCAGCCTGATAGCGCTGCACATCGAGCCCGTTCGTCCGATAACTGATCAACTTGTAGAGGTTGCCTTTCTCGAGATCGTGGGAATCCAAAAATCGGGAATCGTATTCCTCCAGCGCCAGCAACATCCCGTAGTAGTCCCCCTGAAACTGCGTGGTATATTCACGGCCATCCTGCACGATTCGAAAATGCCCCCAGTGGCTAAAAGGAGCTGCCGTCCCAGTCAAATTCCACATCAAGTGATTCGTCGCCTGATCCATGCCCCAAGTCGGATTTGACCGCGATCCCACCATCTTATGAGTTGCCAAGAACTTCCACTCCTCCGAATAATCATCGCCATTACGATTTTTAAAGGTGGGATAATTTCCGCGATTAAAGCGGAACTTTAAACTCCGCTTCCCCGTCCCGGCATAGCGGGCATTGCGCTGGCGTAAGCGGTAGCGGGCATGATCGTAGACCTCACCATTGTAGACAAAGGTGCAACCCCAGTTATACTCACTCCGCGCGTCAAAGTTATTTGAGGGAATTCGATCTCCACCGTTGTAAGCCACCGCCTGGTTGAAATTAGCCGTCGTCGTGAGGACATGATAGACCGGAGCCGACTCGATATCAGCCGCCGCAAACGTCCCGCTGCTCGTCTCATAATCCGGCACGCCATTGTAATGAAAGTAGCCGAAATTCAATCTCTCGTCATCCGCATACGGCACCCGCACCGACGCGCCTGCACTGTCCGCCACCGTGATACGATACCGCACCAAGGTCCGGTTTGGACTGCCTGAAACACTCGCCGAATAAATCTCATCGCCCGCAAACTCATCCGGTGCGACACCATCATCCCGCATCTCCTCGCTGGCCCAGTTCTCCTCGTAGGCGGGATTCGGAGTCCGCGGCCCCGTCGGATTCGAGAGCAGTGCCGAGGTCGACTTTGCCAAAAATGCCGGAACATAAGCACCCGGAGCCACCTCCTGGGTCTCCAAAGTCACCACCGCTACACCCTCAGAATCAGTCACCTTTGCGGTAATCACGACCATCTCATCGGCCTGCGGTGCCTTTGGCGAATGGTCGACCTGCCGGATGGCTGGCGGCACCGACTCTGAAAAGACCGTATTCACCAGCCCCGGAGAAGGCTGCGGCGGAGCCGAGGTATCAGGAGCAGGTCTGATAAGCTCCACGTTGATCCCAAAGTCACTACTTCCGGCAGATCTGTTAAACCCGTGGATCGCGATGACATTAGTGCCCTCCTGCAACCCGGCTGCGCCACCCGTGATTGTTGTCTCAACCCAATCATTCTCATTGCCATTGTCAGCGGCACTGTCGGCAATCGTCACCTGACCCGATGCGATATTGCTACGGACAACTTCGAGCCCATTGATGGTCACTACCAAACCATCATCGATCAGGTAGCGGAATAAAATCTCTTGCGGAATTTCACCCTCGGCAATCTCGAAGTCATTCCGAAAAAAGACGCTGGTATACTGCCCCACCATCCCACTGATCGGTGGATTGAAATTCTGAGTGCCCACTCCCCCGAAACCAATCGGCATCGACTGTGTCGTCCACGTGCCATCCTCGACAAAATTAACCTCCTTCCAGGCATTAATCGGCGATGACGCCTCGCTCGTTCCGGGACGCCAACGCCAGCCCGGCCCGTCCTCAGGGAAATAAGTGAGCTCGGGAAGAGCGCCCACCCGGGAACTCCGCCACGATCCTCCGATATCATTATCCAACCCCGGATGGATCAGCTCCATCGAGGAACCCGCGCCTCCCGCCTCCGTCGGCCACGGAAAACTATCTTGATAATCCACGACATCAGCCACCCCTCCGTCAGCTTGCCTCAGCTCGATTCTCTCACCGCTCCCCGAAAGACCACCCTCAAAGGGACCAAAGGCACTCACCCCGTATCGCGCCAGCAACGCCGCCGGATTCTGAGCCACCACCACAAAACCGCCCGCCGCTATCGTCGAACCCGCCGGAAAGGTGTATTCAAAGCCGTCATTGAAGAACCACCCACCCAGATCGACCGCCGCCGCTCCCGTATTGGACAACTCCACAAACTCATCACGCGCATCATTCGGACGTGAATTATAGTGAATCTCATTGATGACGATCTCGGCGTTCATCACGCCCAAAACGCCCAGCCCAGCGAACATGTATCCCATTTTTCTCACGTCAACAAAGTGCCCTCACTCTTTTCTGAACGCAAGCACGGTCCATTCATCTTCCGAATTTCCCTCTTCACTCGGAGCCCCTCACGGGCCAATCTCTCCAAATGCGTTTCCTTCTTTTCCTCGTCCTCATCACCCAGGCCTTCGCTGGAAACGGACAACTCACGAAGCACCAGTTCAATAGCTCCAAAATCTTCCCCGGCACCACCCGCGACTACTGGATCTATGTCCCGGTGGAATACGATAAGACCAAGCCCGCCTGCCTCATGATCTTCCAGGACGGCGCCGGCTTTGTCGCCAATCCCGGCAAGGAAGGCTACGTCCCCGATGCCTTCGACACGCTTATCGCCTCCGGAGAGATGCCCGTCACCATCGGCCTCTTCATCAACCCCGGCTTCGTCCCCGTCCCCCCCTTAAACGGAAATAAAAACGCCCAACCCCGCTTCAACCGCTCCTTCGAATACGATGGCATGGGCCCCAACTACGCCCACTTCCTCATCAAGGAAATGAGGCCCCTTGTTGGCAAGAATTTCAGCATCTCCACCAACCCCGATGACCGCGCCCTCTGTGGGGGCTCCTCCGGTGCCATCGCCTCCTTCACCGCCGCCTGGGAACGGCCCGACCAATTTCGCCGCGTCTACTCCATGATCGGAACCTACGTCGGACTCCGCGGCGGCAACGACTACCCCACCCTCATCCGCAAGACCGAACCCAAGCCCCTCCGCATCTACAAACGTAAGATCAAACTCACCGGCGCTCCTGCCTGGCAAGCCCCCGTCAAAGTCCCCAAACCGAAACTTTAGAAGAATCATCCCGCCCAAAGGGTCCTTTCTATTTAAATCCATCCTTTTGATAAGGACCAACAAAGGACGCGATCTTGGAAAAATTCCACAATCGCTAACCGCCCCTGCGTTTTCAGAGACTCCGCGCGCCACTCCCATCCCACAAATACTCGGGCAAGCCATCGCCACCTCCAGGCACGGTCGCGGTTGCAAAGTCACGATCCACTCCTTCAGCCTTGCCGAGTGGCTAAAACACCACGAGAGTCACCAACTCTAGAAAAAAACGCTCCAGACCCAAGGACTTTCACGGAAATCTGCGCCAACTCACGCCACGCCACCCCGCCCCACCCTAAGGCCATCGCGGCTAAAGGAGATACCGCGAGCTTTTGTTAAAAAATGCCAGACATGTTTTTGCTTATACCCGAAGATGCAGTTCCAATTATACTCACTTCGCGCATCAAAATTATTTTTGTCAATCTGGTCCGCTCGATTATAAGCCACCGCTAGGTTGAAATTAGCACTGGTGGTCAGCACATGATACACCGGAACAGAGTCCATATCGCTTGCTGGGAAGGTTCCGACATTCGTCTCGTAATCAGGAATCCCGTCGTACTGAAAATAACCAAAGTTCAAGCGCTCGTCATCGGGATAAGGAACCCTCACCGCCGTCTTCCACCGTAATGCGATAGCGAACCAGAGGCCGGTTCGGATTTCCCGCCACGCCCACCGAATACACCCCATCGCCCGCAAACTCGCCCGCAAACTCGTCCGGAGCTTGCCCGTCATCCCGCATCTCTTGGGTGATCCAGTTTTGCTCGTAAGCCGGATTGGGCGTCCGGGGGCTGGTTGGATTAGCGACTAAGTCCGACGTCGTCTTCGCCAAAAACGCGGGAATATAAGCTCCGGGAGCGACTGCCTGTGTCTCCAAGCGTCCCGTCGCCACCCCATCCGAGTCAGTGACCTTCGCCGTCACTACCACAATTTCACCCGCCGGTGGCTCCTTTGGAGAATGATCGACCTGCCGGATCGCGGGCGGAGCCATCTCTGAAAAAACGGTATTCCCAATCCCTGGCGAGGGCCTTGGCTCATTCGTCGGATCAGCCTCAGGCCGCAGCAGAACCGCGCTCACCCCAAAGTCACTACTACCGAGCGTCCCATTGAAGGCGTTAATTGCCATGACGTTCGTCCCCACACCCACCTGCGCTAACACACCGTCGATCTCCGTCTTCAGCCACTCCCCCTCATTTCCCGAACCAGAGGCAAGGTCTGCAATCGTCAACGGTCCGCCCCCCATATTCGCCGTCCGAAACACCTCCTGTCCATTGATAAAGACGACACAGCCATCATCCACAACATAGCGAAAGACCAGCTTGCCCGGGATCTCTCCCGGAGCGACCTCGAACTCCCGCCGCATAAAAACACTGCTATAAACGCCCTGCATTCCGGTAATCTCCGTGCTGAAATCGACCGTATCCAATCGCCCATATCCGATCGGTATCGCCTGCCTCGTCCAGGTTCCATCCTCCACAAAGTCCTCCGCAGCCCAAGCCGTCAAAGGTGACGAGGCCCCGCTCGTCCCCGGACTCCAGCGCCACCCCGCTTCGTTCTCCGCCAGATAAGTCAGCGCCGACAGCGCCGGAGCCCGTGAACTTCTCCAAGACTCTCCCAAATCATTATCAAGGCTTGCAGGTAAAAATGCCAGGCATTTGTTGAGTAGGACCCAAACTCAAGAAAGCATCTCGGCAAGCAGTTCAAGCACCCGGTTCTCACCCATAATGAAGGTGTGATCAGCTTCCACGACCTCAAGCCGGGTCAGACCGCTCACCTTCCCGCCTTCCACGGTCACGACACCATCGTTTTCTCCCTTGAGTAAAAAATCAAAGGCGGGCACCAGATTCTTACGGCCCATGATCACCGAGACCTCGCGCTCCGTGTCAAACCCCGGAACCTCCTCCGGAACCCTCCCGGTCGCAAGACTCATTCCCCCCGGACCGAGAGACCACCGCCCGAGCGGTGAGTCCTCCAGCCAATCGATAATCTCACTGCCTTGATTGGGGGGAGCCAGCATCACGATTCTGCCGGTCACCAGCTCAGGATAGCGCGCGGCCAGATGTCGGACGACAATCCCACCCATCGAGTGCGTCACAAAGTGAGTCGGTTTATGGGATGAGCCCACCGCTTCGGCCACTTGATCGACAATTTCCGCCATCGACTTCCGAAACGAAGGGTAGGGAATATTCACCGTCTCGAATCTCCGCTCATTCAGAAATGTCGCCGGTTCCTCCATGGCCCAGACGCTCCGCCAAAGGCCATGTAACAGCACAACCCGGTCTCCGGCACCTGAGCGACAGCGGGGCTGATGCCAAGGTAAAGGAGGGATCATCATCTTTATCCGGTTCATTTCACCTCCATACAAACACATGATTCATCCCATTCAAAATCGATATTACTACTAATAGCATCGTTTTAGTCGATGTTAGAGGCCCTAATATTAGGAAAAATTGACCAATTTTGCATTATTGTGACAGATTTGTTTGACGGACCTTGCCTGATAGGCAAACTCAAAGACGCACACACAAACGCAATCCATATATAAAACCCGCTCCTTCATTGGGGCGGGTTTTTTCATGCAAGAAATCCAACCAGCAAACGGTTCTACCTAGCTTCGATCCCCTGGATGGCCCGCTCCACCAGAACCTTCAGCTCGCGATCGTCACTGTTTTTAAATTTGGAAAGTGCCGGAAGAGACCTTTCCGTCCCAATCGTAGCCAGGATAAAAGCGGCGGCATTCCGCAAGCGGGTTGACGAGCCCTCAAAATGCGAGAGCACTTTTCTTTCAGCACCACGGCCCAGGGCAATATATTGCCCGGACCAATTCTCGGGATCCTTTGACCAAAGAAGATCGACCAAGAGAGGACTCTTATTCGAATTATTCTCAATCAGGTAATCGACAAAGGAAACAGGGACCTCTCTCTCGTTTCCGATCCACTTCTCGACCCGGCGTGCGACGATATCGAGACACGCCTGATTCCCCACGGCCCAGATGCTGAGGGCATTGCCGAGATCATTCTGGAGGATGGGATCTGATTTCCTTGAAACCAAGCCCATGAGCGCCGCCCCGATCTCATCGCGATAACGCAATTCCACATCGGCAGGAACTTGCGCCAACTGGGCCACGGCATCCTGTACCCTCAAAGGATCGAGAACACCCAGCTCACTTAGATTGGCGGTAAAAAAACCCGGGTTTTTAGGATCGGAAAGCTTTTGGCGCAAGTCATCGCTTGGCTTTGCCGCATGCAGGGCAGAGAGCTTCAACTCAATGAGACGCAGCCCAGGATGGGTCGTGGCCCGGCCCAGACGGGGATCGCAAGCTCGCACCACGGTATCAAAGTCCAACTTCAAACCTGAGATGACGATCAGGCTATCCTTCTCCCCATTTCGCGGATAACGACTGACTCCCTCGGTCGGCGGTATCTGCAGGGATGTTTGCAAGTAATTCTCGACACTGTGAAACTGGCTACTTTCAAGATCCCGGATGTAGATGCCCACCAAATACTTGGACGGGTCTCCCTCGAAGCGTTCGCTCATGCTTTCCAACACCCGTTCCATGGCATGGTAGCCTACTTGAGTCTTAATATCATCATCCAGTGAGAGCCCCACCGAAACTTTGGGGCTCGTGAGAGGGGTCTGGTCGCCGAAAAATTCACCGACTGCGGGCGTCATTTCGACGTCACGGATCAGAATCAGGGCGGAGAGCCCGGAAATTAAAATCACAATTAGCATGATCGCTTTCGCTCGCCAGTTCTTGGAGCCAAAGAGAATCAGCCCTCCTCCTAAAACGCTGATGAAAATACCCAGGATCACACGCTTAGTTAGATCGAAATCTTTGAAATTCCCTCCTTCGGAAGTTCCCAGAAAAAAGATAAGCGAGAAGAGAATCAGAAGAACAGCTCCCGTGATCGCGGCAATATTTTGGCCCGCTGAAGCCGGCATGATGGCATCCACGTGTGGCGTGGCGAAACGCGGCGCTGCCGCGGGGATCTTCGCGGCCGCCACCGTGGAGGGATCCCGGCCCAATCGACTCAGGAAATCATCCCGCGTGTGCTCGCCCGGATAAACCTTGGCGCGCTCCGCGATAATCGACCCGGGCCTCACCGGAAAACGATGGTCACAAGCGCCACACTCCACTGTTTTACCGGTCAGATCCTCGTGAACCGTGAACCTCTTGCTGCATTTGGGGCATTGAATTTGCAAATTCATGAATTAGAAAGATTGTCGACCAAGATGGATAGACTATCCGCTCATTAGTGTCGGCTGACAATCATTCCGTTCAAATTTCCCCGAAATCAACTTTCGGAAGGATGTTTGATCTTGGAAATTTCGCCCATGATCCGGTTGGAAATTGCCTGATAAGATTCCCGACCTTTGGCCCGGCATTCCGATGCCGTCAGGGTAATAGGATCACCGATCACGACTGTTACCGGGTGAAATCTCAACCGGCCGCTCCCACGCGGTAGGGCCTCATAAGCTCCAAAAATCCGGACCGGCTGAATCACGGCCCCACTCTTCGCCGCGATGAGACCGACTCCTGCTTCCCCAGGCTGTAACTCGCCCGTCAATGTCCGCGCTCCCTCCGGGAAAATGACAACCTGTTTGCCACTTTTAAGCATCTTAATGATCTTCTTCAGACTGCTCATATCTGGGGCGTCCTGATCGACCGGGATGGCATTCCACCGAGGATACAACCACTTGGTGGGCCCTTTGAAGAGAGTCTTGCGAGCCAAATAATAAACCGACTCATTGTAGGCGATCCCCACAAGAGGCGGGTCCAGAAAGCTCTCGTGATTCGAGGCAATCAAAACAGGCCCTTCCTGAACGAGCTTTTCACGCCCCACCACTTGATAGCGAAAAAAAGCCTTGGCTGCCGCCCGAAAAATGGTGTGTCCAATCCAATATGTCGTCTTCATGTCTAGTCTTTCCAACCGAGGTTACTCAGAGCCTCCCGCGCTGCTTCCACCGTCCCCTCGATCGTAAGATCAGAGGAATCAATCACGATGGAACCGTCAGAAACCACCAGCGGTGAGGCCTTGCGCTGACGGTCCTGGGCATCGCGCTGCGCCACCGCATCCGCCTCCCCGTCCTTCGCCCGACGAGCGGCCCGCACCTCTTCCGAGGCGCTGATATAAAGTTTAAAAGGAGTGGCGGGAAAAACCACCGATCCGATATCGCGTCCCTCCATCACGACATCGTTATCATCAAGATAGGCCCTCTGCATCGCTACGAGGCACTCGCGCACCTCGGGGATGGAAGCAATCTTGGAAACGTGTTCATTCACTTCGGCACCGCGAATCTCCGTCGTCAAAAGTCGTCCATTGATGGCGATCGTGGAGAGTCCGGCATCAACCCCACACTCGATTTCCATACCGCGCATGGCCGCGAGAACCGACGCGGAATTTTCAGGGTCAATTTCCTCCTGTAGAACTCGCCAGGTCACAGCCCGATACATCGCGCCAGAGTTCACCATGACGAGACCGAGAGATGCGGCGAGACGCTTCGCCACGGTACTCTTTCCCGAAGCAGCGGGACCATCAATCGCAACCGCGCGGTGAATCTGATTCATCAATGACTTAAGATTTTAAGATGTTCGGAAAAGGTCGGGTAAGAGGTGGCCACACAGGCCGTGTTCGCGATCGTGGTCTCACCCTCGCTGGCTAAAAGTCCCGCGATGGTGAAAGCCATGGCAATGCGGTGGTCGCCGTAACTGTCGAGAATTGCACCCTTCAAAGTCTGCCCGCCGGTGATGATCATACCGTCTTCAAATTCCTCCACTTCTGCCCCCATCAGACGGAGATTCTTGGCCGTGGTTTCAATGCGATCGGTCTCCTTTACCCTCAGTTCAGCGGCATTACGAATGGTCATCCGACCTTCGGCCAAAGCACCCGCCACCGCCAGAATCGGAACTTCATCAATGAGATTCGGCACTTCCCCGCGCAAGACCTCGGTGCCTTGAAGTCGCGCGCCCGTGATCTCAATCCGCCCCCGTGGCTCACCCCCGTCCTCGTTTTCAAGATGCACCTCAATATTAGCCCCCATGCGAATGAGCACCTCCAGCAAGGCCGTCCGAGTTGGGTTCAAGCCCACATTGGTGATCGTCAGTCGCGAACCCGGAGCCGAAGCGGCGGCCACAATCCAAAAGGCCGCGCTCGAGATATCACCCGGGACCACCAAGTCGCGGGCCTGCACCTTTTGGCCACCCGCAATCGAAATGGTATTTCCCTCGGTCTCAACTTGGACACCAAAGGAATTGAGAAGCCGCTCGGTGTGATCGCGATTGATGGCCGGCTGGATTACCGTCGTCGTCCCCGGCGCAAATAATCCCGCCAGAAGAATCGCACTTTTGACTTGGGCACTGGCCATCGGCATCTCGTAAGTGATGGGCTTGAGTTCCCCTCCGGTGATGTGAAGCGGAGCACACCCGAGCTTGGCCCCTTTGGTCTCAAACTGCGCTCCCATCTCCACCAGCGGCGTGATGATGCGACCCATCGGGCGGCTGGAAAGAGAGTCATCACCAATGAGGACGCTATCGAATTTCTGCGCCGCCAGCACCCCTGACAAAAGCCTCATCCCGGTCCCGGAATTCCCGCAATCGAGCTCGCCGGCCGGGGCTTGCAGTTGGCCTCCGCATCCATGGATGACGAGATCGACCGGCCGGTCATCAGTCCCCTTTTTGACATCGTAGCTCACGCCCAGTTGGGCCATCGCGCGGAGCGTGTTCACGCAGTCCTCACTGGATAGGAAATTCTCGACGAAGCAGGAACCATTGGAAAGACCGGCCAAAATGGCGGCACGATGGGAAATACTTTTATCACCGGGAACCGCGAGTTCGCCGGTGAGCGATTTCAGCGGACTGACTTGGATGGCCTCACTCATAAAAATGCGTCTGGGTTCTCTTTGCGGACTTTGACTTCCTCGAGATACTTCTGCAGCCCCTTTTTGTCCGATTTTGCGAGGTGATCAAGCATCTCTCGAATCTCGTTTTGAGCATCCTCTAAAGCGCTTGTCAATGCGGCCCGATTTTCCACCATAATTTCGGCCCACATGGCAGGATCACCGGAGGCCACTCTCGTGGTATCACGGAACCCTCCGGCCGCTAAAAAACCATCGCCCGGAAGGCGTAATCCCGCTGATGCCGTCGCCACCGCCATGGCATGGGGCAGGTGGCTGATCCGAGCCACCGCGCGGTCATGATCAGCCGCACCCATGAGGGAAACCTCGCAGCCCAAGGCCTGCCAAAACTCCATCAACGCCATCACTTCAGACTCGGAACGACCCTGATCATTGGTGAGAGCACAGGCCGCACCTTGGAGAAGGTCGGCGCGCGCCGCCGCGATCCCCGTCTGTTCAGATCCCGCCATGGGATGACTCCCGATAAAAGGAATGCCATGCTCCCCCGCCATCTCATGAGGCAGAACCTTGACACTCCCGACGTCCGTCACCAAGGCATCTCGCTTGATCCCTTTTTTCAACTGATCCGCCAAGATCCCCATCACCCCGACCGGCACCGCCAAGATAATTAAATCCGCTTTGGCAACCGCCGCAGTCAGGTCCGTCGTCGCCTCCAGGCCCAGCGCCCGAGCCGCTTCGACCCGGTCCGCGTTGCGACCCCAGAGGGTGACCTCGAATCCCGCCACACGCCCCGCGAGCGCCACCGAACCTCCAAGGAGGCCGGGCCCGAGAATAGCAATGCGATGAAAAGACCTCATATCGGGAAAAAAGCGCCGGATTCCCTCTCGGAAATCCGGCGCTAGGAAAATTCAAAAATTCACTTTAAGGGACGCGGAACTTGTGGTCCGAATTACCATCGTTCGGGTCGCGAATGAGTTGCTTGCTCGGAATGCCACGCACATCAACCGCTTTGTTGGTCCATGGATTGAAGACAAAGCCGGGCTTGCCTGGAATGGCCATCGCTGTGCGATACTTGCTCGGACGTTTGACCGGGTTCCTTTTGATGGGCTGGATCACGTCGTCTCCGCCGGCAGAGCCTCCACCGGTCGCTTCCTCTTTTTGCTCGCGAAGGGCATCACGACGAGCCTTGGCCTCTGCGTTTGCCTGAACTCGCGCCTTGCGGAGATCTTCTTCCTCTTTCAGTTCGACGACCGTTTTCGCCGTCTCAACCGGTGCTGCGACCTGTTGTCCATTGGGATTAGGGACACCCTGATAGGGCGGGAAAGGAGTGCAGCTAGCTAAGAGAAGGCTAGTCAAAACCAGCCCGATGAGATTTTTGAGAGAAAACATGACTTTTAAATCAGTTGAGTTTGGGGATATTGCGTTGTTGTGTCGCCAATTGACGACAGGAAGACTCATCGCGATCTTTTTCCATCTTGTCAAGCCACCACCCATTGAGAAATGCTTGCCCACAAAAGCTTCGAACCCAATCCAAGTCTCCTTGAGGACCTAAATCGCTTCATCTCCAAGCCGGCTCCATCCCGCTTCAATGAATTGGCGCTCCAAGTCTTTTGCCACCAGTTCGAGCGGAATCGACCTTTTCGAAGATACGCTCAACACCTCGGGAGAACGCCTCCTTCCGTCACCCAATGGCAGGACATCCCCGCCGTGCCCACCCGCGCTTTTAAGCTCACCCACCATCCCCTGACTTGCAGCGAGGACATCACCAAAATCTTTCTGACCTCCGGCACCACCACCGAAACCCGCGGCTCGCACCACTTTCGAGACACCAGCCTCTACGAACACGCCATCACCTGCGGATGGCCCCTGCCTCAGCTCCCGACCTTCTTCCTCGCCCCCTCGGCTAAGGAAGCGCCGCAATCCTCGCTTAGCCACATGTTGGCCCACCTTAATACAGGCGACGACTCACATTTCCTCCTTCGAGATTCCAAATTCCACCTCGCTCCCCTCTTCGAAAACGGAGCGCGTGGAGCGCAATCCTTTACGCAACCCCTCTTCCTCATGGGCACCGCCCTCGCCTTCCTCCACCTCATCGAAACCCTCGGCCCCATCCCTCTCCCCGCCGGCTCGCATCTCCTCGAGACCGGTGGCTACAAAGGCACCTCGCACGCCCTCGCCAAACCCGATTTCTACCGCGACCTCTCCGCCTTCTTCAATCTCCCGCCCGAGAACCTCCACAACGAATACGGCATGACCGAGCTCTCCAGCCAAGCCTACGCCACCGGCGCCACCGGTCGTCATCGCTTCCCAGCCTGGTGCCGCCACCTCATCCTCGATCCCGAAACCGACCGCGAGGTCCAACCCGGGGAAACCGGCTACCTCGTCATTCACGATCTCGCCAACCTCCACAGCGTCGCTGGTATTCGCACCCAAGACTTCGCGACCCGCCACACCGACGGCTCCTTCACCCTCATCGGTCGGGACCCCGGCGCCCTCCCGCGCGGTTGCTCGCGTACCATCGACCAAGCCCTCTCGTCATGACCCTCGCCGCACGCCTCGATCTCATTCTCGCCTCGGCGGACCAACTCGAACCCTACACCGGCAAGTTCACCCGTGCTTCGCTCGAGGAATTTTTCCAACGCGAAGCCAGCGGCCCCACCGTCCGGCTTCCTAAAACGCTCGTCCACGTCATCAGCGGGAACACCCCCCACTCCGCCTATCAAACCCTCCTCAACGGCATCCTCCTCGGTGCTCACAACCGCCTCAAGCTCCCCTCCCAAGCCCTCATCGATTTCCAAATCCCCCCGGCGCTCGAACCCTTCGTCGAAACCTCCCGCGACCTCCCCGCCCACTGGATCCCGGAGGCCGATGCCCTCGTCGTCTTCGGCTCCGATGATACGATCCGCCACTTCCAACAACTCTGCCCGCTTGAGACGCCCTTCGTAGGCCACGGCCACCGGCTCGGCATCGCCATCATCGCTGACCCCACTTGCGAAGCCGCCCGCCTTGCGGCCCGCGACATCGGCCTCTTCAACCAACATGGTTGCCTCTCTCTCCAGACCATTTTTTTAAAAGACCCACCGGCCTTTGGCCCCCTCCTCGCCGAAGCTCTGGTCGACTTTGAAAATGAAAACCCGCGCGGCCCGCTCTCCCTTTCCGAAGCTGGCGCGATTACCAACCTTCGCGAAGAAACCCGCTATCTCATCGCCCAGGAACCAACCTCCCACGCCCTCTGGGAAAGCCCCGGCTCAACCGCCTGGACCATCATCTACGAAGACGATTCACAAATCACCCTCTCCCCCGGAAACCGCACCGTCTTCCTCCGCCCCCTCCCTTGCAATTTCGAGACCATTCCTCATCTCTCAGGGATCGGGCTCCATCCCTTTCAAAAACGAACAGACCTCCCCTCCCCCAGAATCTTCCCTCTCGGCGAAGCCCAATCCCCCCCCGCTCTCTGGGCCCACGATGGCATCCTCCCGCTCGCCTCGCTGGTGAGACATCAAACCCAATAAGGAGTGTGGACATTCCGGTCCGCTGCGGAGCCATCGGAAAGCGGGCAGGGATGTCCGCTACGGAGCCATCAGAAAGCCTATTTTTTCACCAACGATCCAAGATAATCCAACAAACTCGCCATTTCGTGAACGGTAAATCCAGACATCAGTCCCGGAGGCATCAACGAAGTCGGCAAGGTCGAACGGTTCTTAATCTCAGATTTTTGGAAGCGGTGTTCCGTGCTGGCGATGTCACGGATCGAGACGGTGTCCCCGGCTTCGTCAGTCACAAATCCCACGAAGGATTTTCCATCCTTCAAACTAAAGACGTTCGTTGCAAATCCCTGCGCGATCGTTTTGTTGGGAACCAAGATGGACTCGGCGAGTTCGTTCCGGCGATAGGTTTCTGCGATGTTGCCAAGGTATGGCCCCTTCTGCTTTTCATCCTGCGAAACGGTGTGGCAGGCATTGCAGGTCGCTCTCGCGAAGATTGCTTGCCCGAGGGAAACGTCCCCCTTGTGCGCGGTCACTTTTTTCACGGCTTCCGCTGGTTTGAGGGTCACGATTTTGGGAGTCTTATCAGCGCCGGGAGCTTGGATTTTGAGGCGACCGGCGGCGTCCTTGGCTGCCTTCGCGACTGCTTTGTCGGGATCGCTGAGAGCAACCCGGATGCGGTCGTTGAGAAGCGGGCTGCGGAGGTCGCGGGCGGCCTTGATGAAGGTGATCTTCTGCTTGGGATCGGACCAGCCTTTCTCGATGGCCTTCCGCGACATCTCGCGGGACTCGGGCGAGCCACCCTTGCGGGAGGCGAGCTGAATCACGGCCATGGCGGCCCAGTTTCCTTCGGGAGAGCCGGCCTTCTCAGCGGCCATCGTTTCGAGAGCGAGGTGATGATTTTCAAGCTTGGGCGCTTTGAGAAAATGATCGCGGGCGGCTCCGGCTTGTTTCCCAGCCCCTTTCACCTTGCTGATATTGATGAGGGCCTGAATCGAGGCCGCGACAGCTTCGGGGTGATCGCTTTGCACGAGAATTTTCACGGCATCAGCATGAGCGGCGGGGCCGGACTCGAAGGTTCGGGCTCCCTTCAAAACAAGCGGGATGGCGCGAGCAGGCACGCTGCTGGTAGAAGCAATCTGGGTGATGGCGACGGGGATGAGTTTGTCGTCCTTCAAAGCAAGATCGATGATACGGTCGAGGGCATCATTGGCTGGGATGCGATTCTTGTTGAGCTTGGTGATGATGAAGGCCGCTTCCTCGGCGGGCGCTTCCATGAGAATGGCCTTCAGAGCTTTGACAATGCGCTCGGATTGCTCCCAGGTCGCGAGTTGGTAGTAAGGTCCGCGGGTGTCCGGCCGGGTGCCCCAAGAATCACCCTTCCACTCCGCTTCGGTGTGGTAGAGGCGGCATAGCGTGGAGAGAAGCGGGCGACGTTTCGCGAGGGATTTTTCGCGACCGAGTCGCGCAAGGAGGCCGTCGACGACTTCCTTCTTGTGCATCCGCATAAGCGCCCAGGCAGCGGCCTTCCGGGTGTCGATATCATCAGAAGCGATCTTGGAAAAAGCCGCTTCATGCGCCGACATTTTCGCCAAAGCACGGTAAGCGGTGTGGCGGATGACCGGGTCGGCGGAGGAAAGGTGGTTGGCAACTTGGGGAGCAGCTTCTTGTAGATCGAGACGAGCAGTGGTAATAATCGCCTCCAACACCTGCCGAGGGTTCTCTTCTTCACTCATCGCGATCCCAAGACTCGTGGAAATCATCGAGCCCTCTGACGGAGAAACATCTGCCAAGGCGCGCATCAAATACGGACCGATCGCGCCCTTAGCCAGTGAACCAACGAGTGCGTTCGGAAAGCTTTGAGCAATCACGTAAAGTGAGGCAATTCGTGTTTTCAACGGCACCTTCTCATCGCCAAAAACTCGAACGAGATCATTTTTAAGTTCCTTAGTTTTAGGACACCGTAACAGAGCCCGCTGCGCAGCCAGAGTCCGAATATGCGAGGGAGAATCGAGCGCGGCGACAAGTTCCATACTTGTCATCTTCTCAAAATCCGGCATCGGCTCCGGCGTGTATCCCTTGGGAGCGACGCGGACGATGTACCCTTGATCAGGGCCAGCCCAGCCGAAGGTCGCGGGGCCTTTCCAGGAGGCTTGGTAGACGGCGGACATGCCATCGACATCGGCGTCGGTGGGGCGGGTCACTTTAATGAATTTTTCGGGCGCGGCGCTTTCCTTGAAGGTGGCGCCATAGGGTTGCACGGTGTGGCGGAAGAGGCCGGTCTTGCCCCAGTCGCAGGTGAAGGGAGCCTTGTTCCACTCATCAGGGAAGCCGGGTTCGTGGATGTAAACGGAGCCGCAGCCGGAGCCGCCACCGTAGTCGGCGAGAGGCTGGATGTGCTCTTTCTCGAAGTTCTTATAGAGGCGCGGGTAGCCGTGATCGGAAAGGCCGGTGAAGTGGTGGAAGCGGACGTCCCAGCCCCCCCCATCGTTGGTATTGTCACGGGCGAACATGTCAAGCGTCGGCGACATCGGGGTGCCGAGAATGTTGCGGGTGCCGGTGGAGAAAATCTCGAGTCCCGAGCCATCGGGACGGAAGCGGATGACGCCGCCACCACGGTGTTGCAAGGTGCGGCCATCGGTCCCGGTGGCCTTCATGAAACCGAAATCTCCTCCCGCGATATAAATCCAACCATCGATGCCCATTTCGAGACCGTTGGTGGTGTGGTCGGCCGGACGGTCCTTGAAGCCGAAGGCGATGTCGGAGATGAGGCGCTTTGATTCCTCGGCGACGCCGTCGTGATCGCGGTCGAAGAAGACAGAGATGTGTGGCGGATGGAGGAGATAGAGGCGGTCGTGATCCCAAATGAGGCCACGGGGCGAGTCGATATCGCGGATGAACTCGGTCACTTCATCGGCGCGGCCATCCTTGTCGGTGTCGCGGAGGCGGAGGACGCGGCCACGATTGGGCTGGCGGCCGAGGGAGCCATTGCCATCGGACGAGACGTAGAGATCGCCGCCGGGCGCGGCTGCGACATAGACGGGGTAGTTGGCGCTTTGCCACGAGGAGAAAAGAGTCATCTCGAAGCCTTCGGGGACAGAAGCGTCCTTAAGAATGGCAGCCTCTTCGGCTGGAGTGAGCTTGGGGATGAAGGGCTTGATGTTACCCGATTTTTCGAAGCCTTTGCCGCTCACTTTTCCTTTGGGACCTTCGCCTTTTTTGAGAATGGGAAAGAGCTTGAGAGGGCCTTTTTCGCCGGTGAGGCGGACTTCCCAGATCGCGGGCCACTGGCCATTCTCATGCTTGAGAACGGTCACGCGGAGGAACTTGATCTTCTCGGCTTTGAAGGTGTCCTTGGTCTCTGACTTACGCTGATTTTTTGAACCGTCGTAGGCCATCGTCCAGGCTTTGCCATCGAGAGAGGATTCGATTTTGTATTGATACCAATCCTTACGCATTTCCCAGAGAATCTCGGCGGAGGTGACAGTGGTGGGCTTTGCGAATTCGAGCTGAAGCCAATTCGGCATGGCGGGACCGTTGCCGGTCCAGCGGGTCTCTTCATCGCCATCGATTGCCTTCCAGGGGAAGTGGCCGTCGCTGGTCTGCACGTCCTTGGCGGTGACCTTGACCATGGTGGCGTCCTTGGGCGGCTTGGCCTCGGTGACGGGCTTGGTGGTGGCGGTCATCTCAGTGATGACGTTCGAACCGGTGTAGGGCTTGAGGTAGTCATCATTGAGCTGGCCGGCGGCCCAGAGGAGGCCTCGGGTGACGAGGTCGAGATAGCGGGGATCTTCAACGGTGTCGTTGTTGTGCCCGATGGTGGTGGAGAAAGAAGGCGCGCCTTGCTTGCGGTTAGTCCAAGCGACAATGGCGGTGCTTTCGCGGTCGCCGTTTTTTTGCGTTGCGAGGGCGATGGGCTCAGCGTCGTAGAGGGTTTTGTTGTTATAAAGCTCCTCGTTTTTGGTGACCCAATTCTCGAGCGTCTTGGTGATGGGGTGGTCGGGATTGGTGTAAGTGACCTCAAGCGGCTTTTGCGGGCCGTGACCAGTGGAGTGGAGGCCGAGGTGTTTGGCCCATTTGTCGGTGCCATTGCGGAAGGAATGCATCGCGCAGTGGAGGTGGACCGCGGGGATGGATTTGTGGACCGCGAGGATGCTCTCCACGACCTTGAGGTCCTTGTTATTGGCAGCACATTCGTCGTGGATAATGATGTCGTAGCCCTTGGCCCAGTCGGGATCGTCGTAGATCGGGAGAGGAGGGTTGGTCGACTTATCGCCGGTCCACATGACATCGACGCGGACGTTGGCGCGTTCCTGGATGCCTTTGAAGAGGATCTCGTGCTGCTTGGCGTAATCGTGGCAACATCCGCCGGCGATCAAGAGAGCCTTCAGAGGACGGACGGACTTTTCGGGCGTGATTTCTTTTTCCTGCCCGTTGGCGAGGAAAAGGGAACCAAAAGCCGCGATCGCGAGGAGGAGTGGCAGGAGACGCTTCATGAAGTAAATTAGTTCGTGGCGAGAGGGCCCAATCTTTCAGCGGCAGGGGCACAAGGCAGATGGGATTCTAAAAAAGGCCTGCCTAATTCTGGAGAACGCGGAGACGCACAAAGTATTTGCGCTCGCTGAAAACGGGGGCCGTCGCGCGGAAGGTGCGGAGCCGCGAACCATTTCCAGAGTCCATCGCGGGCAGGACTTCCTCGATATCCGAAGGAGAGGATGTCCAGGACTCAAGACCATCCGAAACCTCCACGATCCCTTGTAAAGTGCTTTGATTAGAGACCTCGGTGAAGGTGAAGCTGAGATAAATTTCACCATCGTGATCGACGAGGGTGCCAACGGGAGCATGAGTCGCGGCATCCGCTTTACCTAGGAGGGAACCGAGGAAAAACTCGACTAAATTAGGGAGGCCGTCGCCATCGGGATCCGCTGTCGGACCGGAGGCTTGTCCGGGTGCCAGCGAGAGGCTTTGCCATTCGGGATAGCTCAGGGCCCGCGGTTGCCCGCCGGGAAGGCCCCCGATTTGGGCCGAGCCAGCCCAGTTGGAGGCGACAGCGTGATCGGGATTTGAGGAGGGATCGCGAAGGACGAGCGAAAGGCCATCGCCATCGGTGCAAGCGGGCCAAGGCGAGGTATCGTCGTAGCTGAAATCGCGAAGGACGGTATTAGAAAGCGCCAGAGTAAGACGCTCGCCACCATTGGAAAGACCTCCAAAATACTGTCCCGCGATCAAGGAATCGAAGGCAATCCCACCGGTAAAAGAGAGGGCGGAAAGAGCGAGCGTTTCATTTCCGATATTGCGAAGTTGCAGGAATTCGAAGTCGTCGTGATCAAGGAAACCGGCGGCCACTTCGGCGGTATTGGGAAAACCCGGGTGGTAGTGGATTTCCGAAATAACAAGATTGCTCACAGTGGGCTGAACGAGGCCGACCTTGAACTCAGCCTCGGTGAGGGCACTCCATTCCCCGCCGGGACTACGGAGGCGGGACTTCACCGCGACGACTGACTCAGGAAGAGAAAAAGGCGCGTTGTAAGTGAGGGCGGCGGGATTGATGGCATTCCCAAAGTCCCGTGGGTCGGAGCCATCCAGAGTGTAGTAAACTATGCCGGTCTCAGAGGAGATGCTGAGTGGGAAGTTGAGGGAGACCTCGCCCCCGTGCTGATTGTAGGAAGGCGGTCCGGTCTCCGGCCAATATCCGGCATCCCGGAAGTGCTCGTCGTTTGGCCCGAGAAGATAGCTTCGGCGGGAGGAACCGGAGGCACTCCAGTAGCGCCAAAACTCAGTATCGACGGACTGATTGGAACGCTCGGCAAGGAGCGGGGAGAACTCGGTGATCGTGTTATAATTAACGGGTTTGTGACTGTCGTTATTTCCAGTGCGACGGGGATGACCGAAGGAACCCTCGGCATCCCACACGTAAAAACGATAGCGGCCATCGGAGGAACGCTCGCGGGCAGAGACCCAGTTATTTTGCGGCCAGTCCCAGGTTGCCCCGTAGATGTTGAGGAGGAAGTAGTCGGCCATCGCGACGGGATCGACCAATTCGAGCGCACTTTCCCAGTTGGAACGGCGATTGACGTTGGCCGCTTGCAGGCGGGAATTGAGGGTATCCCACGCGGCATTGTCACCCTCGGCAAGGCCACCATCGGGATTGCCGGCCTGGCGAATGTCCCACTTCCCGGAATTGGGATAATGGGCCTGTAAGAAGGGTTCACGGAGACGCTCGCAGGTGTTGTAAAAGCCCTTCCACTCTCCGTTCACGTAGAGACTATTGAAGATGCCACGTGAGCCCACGTTCCCCATATCGATAAAAAGGCGACGCATCACCTCGTCTTTCATATGAGGATTGTTGATATCGTTCTTTCCCGCACGGGGACGGAGTTGCTCAAAAGTATCAACTGGATAGTCCTCACCAAAGATTGGGAAGGTGATTGAGGAATCCTCGTAGTCGTCGCGAAAGTAGAGATTAAAGGAAGACTTGTCACGAGGACTGGTCGACCAAGGGGAACTCTCGACGCCGTTCAAGATCATGCGGGGGCGGGAGAAATTGCTAGCCGACATTCGCAGGCCGGCCTCTTCGCGAAAGCCGAGGGTGGAGTTGGCGCTCTGTCCGATGAGGTAGCTCGCCGACTTGACCCGGGATGGGATAGAGCCATCGACAAATGCGCGGGCGCGGATGGAATGCGCAGTGCGGGAATCGATCCTGGCGAGCGACAAAGGACCGATGTAATCGCGACCATTCTCGAGAGTGGGTTCCGAACCATCTATGGTGTAGCGAATTGCACCTCCTGGGGTATCGGTGGAAATGTTCAGAGTGATCGCGGAAGGGTGGAAACCGCCGGGAAGATCGAAGTCGGGCTTCGAAGCTTCCCCGGTAAAAAACGCGCCGGAATTAGGCCCTCCGGGAGTCGGGTCGGAGAGGTAGGTATAGTCGGTGCCGCCTGGCCTGAGCCCATACGATTGGAAATTGAGCTGCCGGGGAAAGCCGCCCGGAAATTCGGAGCGACGCGAACCAGTATCATCGATCAGGCCGAGATATTCGCCGCTGCTGCTCAGCTTGAAATTGGTATGCAGGTAAGTCGGAGTGAGACCAGTGGCATCGCGATCATCAGCAAGGATGAGAAGGTGGCCACTTGCCCCCCCCCTTCAGCGTAATCCGCGCGAAAGGAATCCACCGTGATGGTCTTACCGGTTGGCGCATAGCTTTCTTCACGAACCTTTAAAGCCGGCACGAAAGAGGTCACATTACTAGCATTAAGATGAGCAAGCAAAGCCGTGCGCTCGCCGAGCTTGGCCTCCCCCAAGTCAACCTCGTAAGTCGACCAAATTTCGGCTCCATTTACGATCACCCGAAGAAATTGAGCTGGCCCGAGAGTACGACCGGTGTAGCGAACTTCATCGAGCAAGAGGCCGTATTGAGATCCAAATTTCCTAAACTCAATGACCGAAGAAGGATGAACATAACCACTGCCATCTCGATCGGCCAGAGTGCGCGTTAGCATGAGCTCGTAGTCGAAATAGAACTTAGCCGTTCCGGTATCTTCGTCGATGGAAAGGGCGACATGGTGCCAGCCTGGGCGATCGTTGAGGCCATCGCCATCCCGTGACCAATCCGAGGGATCATTGTATCCCGAGATCTGTCCATTGCCGGAATCGGTATCGATCCAAATGCGTTGATCGGCCGGGATGGAGGCTCCTCCGGTGGGGCCAAGAACGAAGTTTACATTATCGGTATCCGGAGTATCCAGCCGAGTCCGAATGCGACCAAAAGCGCCGGAGTTGGCGTGATCAAAATCGATCTGCCAACGGGAACTCCCGGATGATTGACGTCGCAAAAAAGTCTGATAGCCGGTGGGTTCCTCATTAATCTTGATGAACATTCCGACCGTGAAGGAAGTGTTAAGATCGGCGGAGTTGGGAACCGCAAAGCGCCGATTGGTCGCAGAGGCATTCATCGAAAATTGATTGCTCCGCGAGGTATTGGCGAGCGGGTCGAAGATGAGCACGCCGGGAACATCAGGAGAGTAGGTTCCAGGTCCATTACCGCTCGGGATAGCGTCACGTTTCTTGCCAGAAGTATCGGTCGCTATCGTTATGTTAGCGCCATTGGCGGCACCAGACTCGTCAAAGCTCCAGTAGCCTAGCGTCTCATCACTGGTCGCTGCCACGAGTGGAAAACCGCCGACCGCCACCGAGCCATCAGGCGACTCCGCGAGGAAATCGAAAGCCATATTGGGATCACCTTTGAAGCGGAAGGAGAGCCGGGTTTCGCTCAGATCAGCCGCCGTGATCTGACCGGGTCTCCAATGCGAAGCCATCGAGACCAACGGAAAAGGAATGACGGCGAAATCAAGCGGATCACCGCTGGTCAGAGTGTAGGAAATCGCCCCGTCCCCTTCTTTGCCCGCGCCCGCATCCGACAGGGAATCGATCTCCAAATTGCTCCAGTTACTCCCGCTGCGAATGAGGGGAGATTGAGCGAGCCATCCCTTTACGACGGGTGTTCCTGTCGTGGAATTCGTGACCGACCCGCCAAGATTGAGATGGCTTTGTGAGGCACCATTGGCACTGGCGAAGTCGTCATTGACGACCGTGATGAGCGAGACACCCGCATCAATTCCGAGTGAACCGCTAAAAAATAAAGCGGTGGCGGAATCATGGTTCGCAACTTGGATCGCGAGAACATTTTCACCTTCAACGAGGAGATCGGAAGCGCGGCCAAGGTTGAGGGATACAGGTGCTCCGTGCGTGGAATTATCATTGAAAGCAAGCTGGTCCGAAAAGAGGAACATTCCCGGTGCCCCAAGATGACATCGGCCCACTTCAGCTCCATTCAGAGAGACGACGATGCCGTCATCAAACTCGGTTGTCAGGATGATATCAGCGAGTGATGCCGCTTGCGCCGCCGAAACCGGGAAGGATTTACGAAGGTAACAGGAAGGGGCCTTGCCCTGCAATTGCGGGGCAAGATTGGTCGCCACATCGGCATAGCCATATCCCAGCGGGCCAGGAGCGAGGGCCCAGGAAGAATCATTAAAAAGCGCTTTAAACCACGCGACCCCGGGACCAAGAGAGGGAACACCGGAAGCAGAATACTTCAGGAGGCGATCCGATGACGCCCCGCTCAGTTCGCTGATCACGACATCCGCCCCAAGGAAGGACGGAAGGAATACCAAAGTAGAAAAAGTGAAAGGAAGCTTCATAAAAATACCACCGGCAGTTGCACATAAGACTTACCGCAGACTAGCGACGGCGGCGAAGAAAACAGAAAAGACCCACGAGTCCCAGAACCGCTCTTCCAGGTTCGGGAACAGAAGAAACCCTGAGGAAGTGCGCAGGATTCAAAACTCCGTCATCAAAATTAGAGCTGCCAAGTAATTTATCAATTTTGAATCACGCGATAGAACACTTGCGCGGCCTCCTGCGGAGACAACGAATCGGTGAAGGCAGTGGCAGGGCCATCGGCAATCTCATCCGTGGATCAGTTGTCCCAATTCACAAGATCAGTAGAGCGCTGGACGGTGTATTGCTGCCCGGCAGTCGAGCTCCACGTGAGGATGGCATTGCCCATTGCAGAATCAAGAACAAGATCCGAAATCACCAACCCAGATGCTGGAGGAATCTCGGTCTGGAGAAACTGAAACGGAAGAATGACATCACCAGAATAACGAAGTTCGTCAATGAGCATCCCGTAAGTCGCGCCCGAGGTTTACCAAATTCGAGAAAGGCATCTGGGTGAGTGTAGCCATCTCCCTCGCTATCGGAGAGGGTGCGGGCCTGCATAAGCTCGTAGTCGTAATAAAACCCAATCTCACCGGTTTCTTGATCAAAGGTGATGGCAGCATGGTGCCAGGTTTGACTGTCGTTGAGGCCATCTCCGTCAAGAGACCAATCGGTGGCATCGTCGTAACTAGGGGCCATACCATCACCGGAATCGGTGTCGATCCACAAACGGAGCGGGTCCGGAATGTTCGCCCCTCCGGTTGGCCCGAGAACAAAATTATTGTTTTCATCCACCCCGGCCTGACTGAAGCCATCAGGCTCGCCGACCGGGGTATCAAAGCGCGTCCGCAAGCGTCCGTAGGCCCCTTGATTACCATGATCAAAATCGAATTGCCAACGGAGATCAGCCGCTTCCTGCCGACGAACAAATGAATGATAGCTATCGGGCTCTCCAATCATTTTGATGAAAAACTCGAGGGTGAACGAAGTATTGAGGGCGGGATCATTCTCAACGCGAAGTCGTGAATTGGCGGTCGAGGCATCGAAGGAAAACTGGTTGGCGAGATTTGTATCCGTCAAGGAACAATAGGAACAACGCCCACCAAAGGAAATTTTGCGATATTCAATTGGTATTAAGCAGTACGATGGCTGTATATTTCTCGCCCCAGCACCCTCCGCTGGTCTCGCATTTGTTATAGAAATACCCTTATGAAATCCCCCCCATATTCGCTCACCTCCGCTTTGCTCCTGACCTTTCTGACCAGCGGCGCCGGAGCACAAACCACTCTCACGGACTGGGACCAATCCTGGAATTACTTCCACCCCACCGCAGGCGCCCTCCCTGCCGGAGCCGGCACCACCACCCCACACCCCGAGGGCACCACCCCCTGGTTTGCGATGGCAGCTGAGTTCGAGGCCACCTACTCAGGTCCATCATTCACCACTGGCGGTATCGGGTTCGAAGCCGGAACGGGAGCGGGCCCGCTGGGATATGGCGAAGTAAGCTACACCGTGGAGACCCCAACTGCTGAGTTTTTTGACCTGGGAACCAACCTCACGACACCCACCAGCGGAGAACGCTTCACCGCTTACTTCCGCACCACTTTCACCATCCCGGATGATGGGAATTTCTACCTCAACCCTACCATCCGCTACATCCTCGACGACGGTGGCTTTGTCTATCTCGACGGGGAATTGCTCCTCGAAGTCAACCTCGCCCAAGGCGCTTTCGATGACTATGAAGTGAGAGCAGCTGGAGCGGGGAACACCGAGTCAGAAATTCGCACAGCAGACCTCACCCTGGCACCCGGAACCCGCACCGGCACGAACACCGAAGTCGAACCTGCCATCGGGGGCAGTGCCACCCTCGTCCGCAGCCTCTCCCGACTCAGCCCGGGCATACACTCTCTCGCTGTCTCCGTTCACAACTCGAGAGCGACCAGCTCGGATCTGACGATGGCGATGCAAGTCAACGCCGAGGTCGTCAGCTGCCTCATCACCGGCTCGGCGGGCGTCTCATCCCGCAACCTCAAGGGAACTCCGTTAGATCGCTCCGATGACACCATCAGCACGCAGGTCACCATCACCTCCGAAGGCACCGTGGCTTCCACCTGGATCGTCACCGGTCCGGTCGTCAGCTCTCTGGTGGGATTCACGGGAGCTTACAATACTCCCATCACCCTGCCCGAAATCCCGGTCGCTGAATTTACGGCAGGAAACTTGATTCTGGAAATCGCCGACTCCACCGACGCGACTTGCACCACCACCATCGAGGCTCTTCCCCAGCGTATCATCGGGTCCAATACCATCACTTCCACTCCCATTTTGACCACCGGGACTCTCGACTCCCCGGGTTGGGTTTTTGATGACGCCGCCTCCGCTTTCACGCTCAACGATCCCGGAGATCCTGAGAAACTCTACACCATCACCTCCTCCGAGATTGATCTCACCGGCCAGCCCGATGTCCAATTCACGGGAACCCTGACCATCATCGATAGCAGCAGCGGTAACGAGGAATTTGACCAATTCATCGCCTTCCTCATCCTCGACGGCGATTCCCTAAATCCCATCACCCTGATTGATCGTCACGACACCCTCATCCGGGATGGGATCCTCACCGCCAATGAACTCGCAAACGGTGCCGACACTTTTATCAAATCTCTCAACCAGATCATCCCGGCGGAGGTCAATTCGGCCCGCGTCGTGATCCAAGCGGTGAACGACTCCGGGAGCGAGATCTTCACCCTCAGCGATCTTGGCATCAGTCCGGCTCCAGCAGAGCTCCAAGCCTATGCCCGCCCCGTGCTTTATGACAACAAAGGCACTGCCGATCCGGGCGACGATGTCTTCACCACAAATGTCATCATCACTCCGGTGAACCTCGGTGCCAGCACCGGATGGACCAGCAACGAGACTCCTGTCTCAGGCCTCTACAGCGATGCCAACCCCGTCACCTTTGGCCCCTTCCGCTCGTTCCGAACGCCCATCACCGTGACCTTGGCCGACCGCAATGACCCGACCAAAACCGTCAGGATCCCCATCGCCCTGGATGACCCCACGCTTACGGTATCCGCTCCGTTTAATATCACGCGGGTCGAAAACGGGCCTGGTTTTGACGACGACTCTCTCACCTTTGAGGTCGACCTCGCCGGCACCAACGGAGGCCCCAGCTGGAAGATCAATACGATGAGCGTGACTCCCACTTCCGGAGACTTTGGCACTGTGACCTTCGCCGTCCCGGCCCCTCTGGTTCAGGGGAATCTCGTGGTTGAGGTCATCGATGTGAGCTATCGCAGCGTGAAACAAACCTTCACCGTCAGTATTCCCGGGCGCTACCTCCTCGGACAAAGCGACCTCTCCGGCGGGCTGATGGATATCTCCACCAGCTCCACTTTTGCTCCTTCTCCAAATTGGCAAAACGATGCCACCACCCGCACTCTGACCTACGGAAATAACGGAAATAACGGAAACCTCCTCGCCGATGTCGTCTCAGAAACAATCGACCTTTCCGCTCAGGACACCGTCTACTTCTCCGCCGTAATGCGCGCTTCCGAAACCAGTATCACCTCGAATTTCGAAACCGCTGACCGCTTCCGGGCTGAACTTTTCTACCGCGTGGACGACACCGTATTCATCATCAACTTGGTCTCTCCCTATGACACCGGCGACGGCAGCCCTTCCACCACCGGGCTGACAGCGGGAGTTAATGGCCCGGCCGATGGATTTATCAACGGTTATAGCGGAACCCCCGGCACCGACCTGCAAAGCGATGTCGTCTTCACCACCAATGCCGGGAACTACGATGCCAACCGCGAGCGCGATGAGTTCAACCTCAATGGCCTTCCCGCCTCCGCCACGACCAGCAGAGGCTTCGCCCTCAACGCCGAAATTCCTGCCGACGCCCAGGAAGTCTTCCTTGTCATCACCGGCCAAGGCGCGGCTGGCAATGAGGAATTCGTTGTCCACGATATCCTCTTTTCGACAACCCCAGGTGCCGGAGACAGAGACGCCGATGGCATCCCAACCGACTACGAAATCAGCAATGGACTCAATCCCGATGATGCCTCGGACCGCGATACCGATCTCGATGGCGACCGCCAGTCCAACTACGCCGAATTCCTCGCTGGAACCACGGCCAATGACGCTTCCTCCAACCTCCGCATCATCGCTTACCTTCTCGATGGTTCAATGGTGAGCACAACTTGGTCGAGTGTTCCGGGTAAGAACTACCGCGTTCAGTTCAGTGTCGATCTCGCTGTCTGGACCGACCTTGGGGGCAACTACGCGGCCGCAGCAGCGCCTGCCACCCGGACCAACTCCGGTGACTTTGACCTTACCGGGATCGGAGCCCCCGCAGAAGCCTACTTCCGGGTCACCGTCGCCGAATAAGCAGACTCCTCTCATAAAAAACGGCCCCATCCTGATTGGATGGAGGCCGTTTTTATTGAAACCATTTCCGGGAGCCTATTTCAGCTCCTTCATCTCGAGTTTCCGGAACCAAACCTCGTCCCCGTGGTCTTGAAGGAAAATGCGACCGCTGGGATTGTGTGCGAAGTTCTCTTTCCCTTTAAACTTCGACTTTTTAGAGGCCTCATTCCACCGCTCGCTACCCACCACCACATCCACCACCAACGCGCCGTTAAGGTAATGCTGCAAGTGTTTCCCCTTCACCACGACCATGGAGGTATTCCACTCGCCAACCGGCTTGAGTTTCCGTTTCTCGCCGGGCGGGAAGAGATCATAAAGCGCAGAAGCCTGCCGCTTGGCATTCCCTTTACCATCGGGGTGCTTGTCATCGAGAACCTGATACTCCGGCCCGAGATTAGCCGAACCGTATTTCGTCACCCGGTATTTCACGCCACTGTTTCCCTTCGGCGAAATCTTCCACTCCCAACGGAATTCAAAATCCCCGTATTCTTTTGCCGTGAAGAGATCCCCGCCCTTCCCCTTGCAGTGAAGCACGCCCTTCTCGGCAACCCAAACGCCCTCTCTCACCTTGTTTCCCTTGGAATTCGTCCACCCCTTCAGCGACTCACCATCGAAAAGCGAAACCCATTCTTCCTCGCCTGGAGCCACTGAAATCGTAACCGCCAGCGCCAGAGTCCCTATTACATTTTTCATAATCTCTCACGGAAACGGTCCCCGTCACTCAAAAATTTCACTGCAATCGACTTGCGAACCTTCAATTAAGCATCATCTTAATCGCTATGACCAAAAGTGCCTTGGCGATTCTCGCGCTCTCTTCCTCTCTTCTCCCTGCGGCCGATTGGACGCAATGGCGCGGTCCCACCCGGGATGGCCAAGTTCACAAGAATGCCTCACCCTGGCCCAAAACTCTCACCAAAGACAATCTGAAGCTCGCCTGGTCAGTCGATCTCGCCGAGGGATATTCCAGCCCCATCGTGGCCGACGGAAAAGTCTTCACCGTCGAAACCAAGAGCAAAAAGGAAGAAATCGTGCGCGCCTTTGATCGCAAGACAGGCGAAAAACTTTGGGATACTGATTGGGACGGCGCCATGAAGGTCCCTTTCTATGCCGCCAAAAATGGCTCATGGGTCCGTTCCACGCCCGCCACTGACGGCAAAACCCTCTTCGTCGGAGGAATGCGCGATGTCCTCGTCGCCCTCGACCTCGAGACCGGAAAGGAAAAATGGCGTCGTGATTACCCCAAGGAAGAGAAAACCCCTCTTCCCTCATTCGGCTTCGTCTCCTCACCTCTCCTCGATGAGGATCACATCTACGTGCAAGTCGGAACCTCCCTCAGAAAAATCAAAAAGAGCGACGGGGGCACGGTCTGGCAGGCCCTCGGCGACGAACGCGCCATGTTCGGCAGCGCTTTCTCATCACCCAAACGCGCCAAGATCCAAGGCGTCGATCAAATCCTCGTCCAGTCCCGCAGCACCCTCGGTGGCATCCTGCCCTCCAATGGGAAAGCTCTCTGGACCACCCCCGTTAAGGCCTCCCGTGGCATGAATATCCTCCCGCCCACCCCCATCGGAGACCAGATTTTCACTGCCAGCTACGGCGGCGGATCCTTCCTTTACGATATCACCAAAAAGGAGAAATTTCTCGCCGCCACTGAACTCTGGAATGACTCCAAGCTCGAAGGCTACATGTCCTCACCCGTCGTTATCGACGGCAAAATCTACCTCCACGGTCGCGATGAAAAATTCCATTGCCTCGACCCCAAGACCGGCAAAACCCTCTGGAGTTCCGATGACAAATTCGGCAAATACTGCTCCATGGTCACCCAAGACGACCGTATCCTGGCCCTCGACGAACGCGGCATCCTCCTTCACATCGAGGCCAACCCAAAGGCCTTCAAACTCCTTTCTGAAATAGCTCTCGACACCCCACCCACCTGGGCCCACCTCGCCGTGTGCGGCGACGAACTCTTCGTCCGCCACCTCAAAGGCCTCAACGTTTACAAGTGGCAGTGACGACTCGGCGGGAACATTCTCCCACGGTTCTCATTCGCGACCGTCGGATGAACCCGCATCACCGTTCCGTTGTTCTCGACGAGTTTGATTCCCACTTCAAAATGATACCAGTTATCCGGCTCATCAGCCGGATTAAGTTCGAACGAGTGAAAGCGCCCCCGTTTAATTTCCCGTAAACAGTATCCTAGCTCACCTTTCTTGATTGCTGTCGAGCACTCCTCATCCGGAGATTTTGCGACCGCATCCCCAAAGAAAGATTGGACGACTGCTAAAAAAATCACCACCTAACAAAACGTCGATGTCTTTACCGTCATCTTACTTTTGATTAAATTCCGGCTTGGCGATTGACGCCGTCTCCACCTCGGTCTCGCCCAGGACATACCGGAATCCTTCGACCCACATCTTGAGAATCTCGGGGTTGTAAAAGACCTCGTTATTGTGGCCGAAGGCGCTCACAAAAACGCGTCCCTTGCCATATTTCTTAACCCACGCCAAGGCATAGTCGTTATCCTGCCGGCTCCCCTTGCGCTTTCCATTCGCCTCGCTGTTCATATCCAACGACATCAAGACACGCTGCTTTGAACGGTCGAAGTCTTTATACAGATAGAGCTCATCCTTCAGCTTGAAGCCTTTCCCGCCGTGCACATCCTTCACAATCGCGTGTTCGGGATCTTCATTGGCAATATCCCAGGTCCCGCCGGCGCCCCAAGGATGACCATTAAAATTCCCACCGATCATCTCGGTGTATTCCGGCCAACCGCCATCGGTCGCCGAATGAATCGCAAAAATGCCGCCGCCGTTCTTCACATAATTAATCAAGGACGCCCGCTGAGCCTCATCCTTTAAACCCTTCTCAATGTGGGTATTATTGTTGAAGCAGATCGCATCAAACTTCTTGATATTCTCAGGCTCAAAATTCGCGAGATCTTCCGAGAAGGTCACCTTAAAAAGGCCCGTCTTCTCGCCCATCACCTTGAGCATGGTCTCGCCAATCTCGATCGATCCGTGACGGAATCCATAAGGCTTTGAGAAACAGAGAATCTCATGCTTCTTCTTCGGAGCCTCGATCTTCGGCATGCTCGCCTCCACCAATTCGGCTTCTGACTGTTTCTTATCGTTGGCCGCAAAAAGGCCTAAGGCCAGGACCGGGAGAGTCGCAAGAAGAAGGGATTTTTTCATAATTCTAAGTAAAACTACCTTCCTACCGACCTCATTCTTTCGCTTCCACGCCTCGTGTCCTGTGCGCGCCATCTCGCCCATCCCGCCATCAACTCCTTCTCAATTTGCTCGGATTCCTCCGATCGGCCAATGACATCAGGGTGCCTTCTCCCCAAGCCCAATCTACGAAATCCCATCACCTCCTGAACCAGCGCCTTCCGCCGTGGATAGAGATTCCTTGCGACAGAATCTCCTTCCAAAAACCTCAAAACCAAGCCATTCGGAGAATCAAACGGTGATATTATCTTCCGCTTTGAGACCTCCCGACCACGGGAAGACTTCGTGATAAGAATCTCCCCCTCCTCACCCCGAAAGTGGTCTCGCATGCTACCCTCACCTTCTCCCCCATCAACCTTACTTATTTCCCTCACCGAGAAAAACTGAAAGCCCAGTCCGGCCACACAGACCGCAAGTCCCATCCAAAGCCCAAGCGACATCTTTATCCTCATCCTACGATAAGACAAGCTCGGGAGACGGACGTTCGATAATCGCGCAAACTAAGCGGACATTTTCGAATAAATAAATGCGGACACCATCAAAATTGCCACAATACCGAGAAAAATCCGACCGGACTTTTTTTCGGCGACTTTACAAAGCATTCAAAGCATGAGGGAAAGTCGCCCCCCGCAGGCACAAACGCAAGTCAGCAAAGTTTAGAGTTTCAGATTCCCGCCGTTACCGTTTAAACAAAGGCCGTGCCAGTTTCAGACTACATCGTCACCATCGGACTTGAGGTTCATTGCCAGATCAAAACGAAGACCAAGATGTTCTGCGGTTGCAAGACCTCCTTCGCCGACGAACCAAACACCCACACCTGCCCGACCTGCCTCGGCCTCCCCGGCGCGCTCCCGGTGCTCAACGAGTTCGCCATCGAACGCACCATCCTCTCCGGCATGCTCCTCGGTTGCACCACCCCGCCCACCGTCGTCTGGGATCGCAAAAACTACTTCTACCCGGATATGCCGAAGGACTACCAGATCACCCAGATGGACCTCCCCCTCTGCCTCGGCGGCGGCGTCCCCCTCTACGATCATAACTACCCCAAGGACGCGCAGAAAAATATCAAGAACCCCGGCAAGATCGTCGTCCTCAACCGCATCCACCTCGAGGAGGATGTCGCCAAATCCACCCACCTCGCCAACTCCACGCTCATCGACTTCAACCGCGCCGGCACTCCCCTCATGGAGATCGTCACCGAGCCCGACCTCGACTCCGCCGAAGAAACCTTCGCCTATCTCAAATCCCTCCAACAAATTCTCATTGCCGGTGGCATCTCCGACGCCGACATGGACAAAGGACAAATGCGCTGCGACGTCAACATCTCGGTCCGCAAGAACCCTGAGGACGAACTCGGCACCAAAATTGAGCTCAAAAATATGAACTCCACCTCCGCCGTGCGCCGCGCCATCTACTACGAGGTCGCACGCCAATGCCAAGCCCTCGACAACGGAGAAACCCTCGTCCAAGCAACCTGGCGCTGGGACGAGGACCTCGCCGAAACCCAGGAAATGCGCACCAAGGAGGACGCCCACGACTACCGCTACTTCCCCGACCCCGATCTCCTCCCCGTCACCACCGCCGCCTACATCGAGAAAGTCCGCCCCCTCGTCCCCGAACTTCCCCACGAAAAATCAGCCCGTTTCCAGAAGGACCTCGGACTCACCCACTACGATGCCTCCGTCATCACCTCCGACATTCAACTCGTTTCATACTTCGAAACAACCGTGGCGTCCGCCAAAGCTCCCGGAAAAAAAGTCGCGAACTGGATCATCAACAACCTCCTCGGCCTCCTCAATGAGAAGTCCATCGCGGTCAACGACTCGCCCGTCACCCCCGGGAAACTAGCCGATATTCTCAATCTCATCGAAGGCGGCACCATCTCCAACAGCCAGGCCCGGGAACTCTTCACCGCCCTCTGGGAAACCCCCGAAAAAGACCCCGCCGCCCTCACCAAGGAAATGGGTTTCGAACCCGCCGACACCGGAGCCATCGAGGGCCTTATCGACCAAGTCATCGCCGCCAACCCCGAAAAAGTGGCCGAAATTCAGGGCGGCAACGACAAGCTCCTCAACTTCCTCACCGGCCAAGTCATGAAAGCCTCAAAGGGTAAGGCAAACCCCAAAATGGTCACCGATGGGCTCAGGGGCAAACTCCTGTGACCCGTGGCTTCTTCTAAATCAGGCCTCGTCATCTCCGACCTACACCTCTTCTCCGCGAGATCCGACGGAGACTCCCTCACCGTCGGCCTTCACGACCAACTGACACGCGTCGATATCCTTGTCCTAAACGGCGACACCTTCGACTTCCGATGGAGCACCCTCGGAGACGAAGAACAGACCCTTAAAGCCGCCCAAGCTTGGCTCGACCAACTCCTCAAAAGTTTCCCCCGACTCGAGTTTCACTACGTCCTCGGAAACCACGACTGCCTCCACTCCTTCCGCGAAATCCTTGCGCAGTTCGCCATCAAACACGCCCGCTTTCAGCTCCACGAATTCACCTGCCGCCTAGGCTCCAATCTCTTCCTTCACGGAGACTGCACCAACTGGGGCATGACTCCCGCAAAGTTCAAACGCTACCGCCACTTCTGGAGCAAGGACTCCCCTAAAGGCCCGCTTTCAAAATTTCTCTACCGCCTCGTCGACGCTTCCGGCCTCGGCCTCGCCTTCCACCACCTCTACTTCCGGCGAGCCGCCACCATCGCGCGCATCGCGCGCATCGCGCGCTACCTCGGCCCCGAAATCACTGGCATGACCCACTGCTTCTTCGGCCACACCCACGTCCCGTTTGAAGGCCACCTCAAAAATAACGTGACCTATTCCAACACCGGTTCAGGTATCCGGGGCATGGGCTTCCTCCCGCAAGCTTTCGAGGCCCCACCTTGCGAGAAATCAGAACGAACGCTTAAAGAGAATTAGGCACCAATTACCCCACCTCCAAATCCCCCAACAACATCTCCCTCGATTTCCCCCGCTCATTCGTCTGCCAAATCCTCCCCGTATCCAGATCCAGCGCGCTCAGCCAACCGCCACCATACGCGCAGGTGTCCAAGCAAATCGCATACCCCAGATTCGTCGGTAAATCCCCCTGAATGGTATGCCCACACACCACCGTCTTCCCCGACTCATGCCGCTTCTGAAGGTGAAAGCGCTGGTAATAATAAGTCTCCCAACCCTGCTCACCCACCGGGACATGCGCCTCCACTCCCGCATGCACTAAAATAGACTCTTCAAGCTCATGAAAAAGAGCCGCATTTCGCATAAATTCCCAGTGCTCCTGCGGGACATCCTCAAACCCTCCCCCATAGGAATCGAGGGTCTCCTGGCCCCCGCAAAGCCCGCTTAAAAATCGCTCCCGATCCTTCAGTGAATCCAGCGCCCGAATCATCTGGATCTCATGATTTCCCATCAAATGCACCAAATTGTGTGTCTCCTTCATCGCCAGTAGAAGCGCGATCACTCCCTTTGAATCCGGCCCCCGGTCGACATAGTCGCCCAGCGTCACGACTAAATCCTCCTGCGATGGCTTCACCACTGCTAACATCGTCTCCAACGACTTCAAACAGCCGTGAATATCTCCAATCACCAATCTCATTTTTCTAATTCTTCACGCAGTTTTTCGTCATTTCCTTCACCACCAAATCTTCCAATTCGCCACCCCCTCCCCGTTAGCCAACTTCCAAATGCCACTTCCAATCATGGCCCGCCTCCGCCATGAGATGCGGGAAGCGCTCCGGGTAATCATTCGCGTAGCCGCAGTCATCCTCCACTGCCCCGGCAACAATCTCAAAATCCCAGGTCTCGAACGCGCGCATCACCTCAACGCTTCCCGCCTCCGCCCCCCATAATCTCTACGACAATATGCCTAAAAGGGTTTTTTATTTCTTTGGGGAATTCTCCTCAACCCACTTCATCGCTTCCTCAATGATCTCGGGAGGTCCGGTCACATGGCCTCCGGGGAAGGTGATGTATTCGACTTTGCAACGTCGTCTTTCGAGAACTTGCGTGTCGCCTGCGACGTGAGAATTTGCAGCTTTATCCCCATCTCCGTTGACCATAGCAATTGCCATCTTTTTGGGATACTCAAGACCATGGTTCTCGCTTCCGCCAAGCCAGCCACCGCAGGAAATGATGCCCTTCCAGGGCCGTTCAAAGGTGACGCTATTCAAGTATGCCCGGAGTCCCCCACCGGACATCCCACCCATGTAGAGCAAATTGGGATCGTGATCCACCCGTTTTTCGATGCTAGCTAGAAGGTCGGTGAAAATTTTGCTTCCTTCCTCGTCGCTCATTCCGTTCTTAAGTTTGTCGCAACCGACAAGAACCCACCCGAGCGCGTCGGCCCCTTGTCGAAAGTTCTTCAGAATACCACTGCCTCCTCCACCAGGGCTAAAGAGAATTAAGAGAGGCGGCTTTTTTGCAACGGAATATGAGGTCGGATAATAAACGTGGTAGCTATTGCCAGCTTCCGTCACTTCTTTGTTCGTGGTCCCCGCTCGCTCGGCAGCCACTTTTTTGGCGGCACCTCGTTCCTCCTCCTCTTTTTCAGCAAGTTCCCGAATGAAAGTTTGATCTTCTTGAGAGAGTTTCACAAACGGAAGGGTGAATTGCCCGCTCTTGTTTTTGATGATGATGGTCGCGGTCTTGACATCGTAGGAGACGAGCTCGGCCTTGATTTCCCGACCGTCTGAAGAAGTCCAAGTCCGTTCATCTGCCATGAGTGGTCTGAACAAAATGAAAGTGCTCGTAACAATGATTTTGAGAATGGCATTCATAACATGATTTTAGACAAAAAATCTCGTGCGTCCCTCGCGCTGGCGTAGCGACACAAACAACAGCTGATCGCCATTAACTTCCAAGACAAGGACGATCTCGTCAAGCTGCCAGTTGCTAAAATCTACGATTCCGTTGATTCATCACTCCCTCTCGATGTTCAATCCAAAGAAAGCGTTCCTTGTAATTTCCCAACCCCCGGTCGTATTCTAGGAAAGAATTTTTCCCAAAAGTAATATCGGCTTCACCCGCTCAGGCCCCCTTGCGAAACCGCTCAATCCGACTTCGCCAAAAAAATCACCCGATACACGCACTTCTCGGGTCGATGCGGGCGGGGGCCGGAGTCACGATATCGTGGCTTTGTGGAACATGATGACGGAGGCTGCGGTGCAGGTTGTCTAACAACGTGAGTGAATTGTCTGGCAATTTAGATTACAGAGGAATGACCGGCAGCCCAGCGAACGATAGACCGAACAGGGACAACGTGCCGCAGCGGTCGGAGGTGCTCGGCATTTGCGAACCTCCGACAGGCGTACGGCGTTGACACCGGAAAGAGCTTGGAAGAAGGCTTTCATCAGTCATTGCTCTTATTCTTGCGGCGTGAATCTATCGTAATCATCTGCTGAGTGGGCTGCGTCAAATGGAATTCCAACAGTGTGCAGATTGTCTGACATCCTAGAATGTGACGCATTCATAGATGCCCTAGAGAGTCGACCCGGACGCCCTAAGGCGGATGAAGCGGGGCGGCGCTAACGCCGCGACTGGTTCGCTATCGCGGTAGCGGTAGGTCGTCGATCCGTCGGGGTTATCGGTCCTCGTGACGAGGTGGGGCGTTGTGGTCCAGGTCGACAAGTCTCCGCTGACCTCGACGGTGATCGCGGCAGCGCGCTTGCCGGGGGCGACGGTGAACTCGAGGGTCAGATAGTTGATACCACCGACCTGGCTGATCAACGCCACCGGGTTCGGGATTCCGTTGAGCGCGCTATCGGGCGGCGTGCCAAGTGCGAACTCGATGAAGGTGCTCAAGAAGTCGCGGTCGAGGTCGGCCTCGGGACCGGAGATGTTTGCGGCGGCGAGTTCACTCGCGTTGAAATAGGTGCTCAGGAAGGATGAGAAACTGAGAGGCCCCAGCGGATTGCCGCCGACGACACTGGATTCCTTCCAGTTGGTGCCGTCATCGTGCTCGCCCGCCGGATTGATGATCTGGATCGAGTGGCCATCGAGCGCCGAGAGGTTCGGCCAGGGTGAGAGCGGCGAGTAGGTGAACTCGTGCAGTGTGGCCCCGGAGGCATCGATCAACCTGATCTGCTCGCCGCCATTGTTGAGCTTTCCGGTGTAGTCGCCGGCGATGACGTCGTCGTAGGCATTCCCGTGACGCTCGCGGAAGCCGACGAGATCGGAAACGATGATTGCAACTTCGCCAGGCGAGAGCGCGCGAATGTCAGAGGACGAGAAATCGAAACCGATCCCGTCGGTAAGACGCACGCCGTGCAGGTCGATCGCTTGGGCTCCGATGTTCTTGACCTGCAGAAACTCGAACTGGTCGCCATCGAGGAATCCAGCCGATTGTTCCGAAGCGCTGGCGCCCGCAGGATTATAGAGGAGCTCCGTGACCGCGAGGTTGGTGTTGCTCGCGGGAACGGTATCGACGGAGAAGTTTGCCGTGGTGAGAGCGCTCCAGACACCGTTATGGTAACTGCGAGCCATGACGGTAAGTGGGCGGTCGATGACGATGGGTTGGCTTGCGAGGTTGGTCCGGGAGCCTTCGAGCAGCATGTCCATCACCATGTCGCTGCTGGCAGCGCTGCTGTTATGCAGTTCGACCGCGATGGTGTTGGTGCCGGTGACGAGCAGGGTGGGATCGAGGGTGTAGTCATCGTAGTCGGCCTCGTTGCCGTCGCTCGCATCATTAGTGGAGACCGTCTCGAAGGCCGCCCCGACGGGCACGTTGCTGTCGCGAAAGGCTTCGGTTCCGTTGATATAGATCACCGCCCCACCATCGGAGATGAGGCACATTCGCAGGTCGAGATAGGCTGAGGCCTCTGCCACTTCGAATGTGCGCCGAAGGTAAATGGTGATCTGGCGACGGTTGGTGTCCGGGTCTTTGGGATTGATCGTGGTGGCGATTGGGATGACGGCAGAACGGTCGTTAATGTCGCCGTAACCCAGCGGGCCGGGGCCGTTCTCCCAAGCCGAGTGATCAAAGGAACTCTCTTTCCAAGCTGTTCCGAGATCGCCATCGGTATCGCTGTAGCTCCAGTTCGAGCCAGTGGGAATGAACTCGACGTCGAATTTCGATCCCGGCTGACTGGTCGCGCCCGGGTTCGGGGTGCCACCTCGCAAACGGGGGTCGCTGCCATCACTGGTGTAATAGATGTCGCCACTCTCATTCGCGAGATTGAGCGAATAGCCGTCGGGGACGCTGCCACCGAACTGGCTGAACTCGGGCGGGGTCGTCGTCGGCCAGAGGTCGTTGTTGCGGAAGCTCTCTCTGGCGGGGCCGAGGAGATAGCGGCGGCGACCGGTAGTCGGGTTCGACCAAGCGCTGATGATGGTCGAGATGACCGTCTCGCCGTTCATGAAGCTCAAAAGATCGGCGAATTCGCTGATCACTTCGTCGTGGCGCGCCTTGATTACCGAGTTGCTGTAGTCGCGGTCGTCGAGCACGCCATCATTGAAGAGGTGCTTGTTGATGCGGTCGGCGAAGATCAAGCGAAATTCTTCCCAGCGGTTGAGGCCGGCCCAGAGGTTATGTAGTTCGCGTGAGCCGTTTTCGAGGTCGTTGTCGATGACATTGTGGCTTGCCGGCTTATTGTTCCTGTGGCCCATCGCGCCTTCCGCATCCCACACGTAGAGACGCCAACGCCCCGCCGCTGAACGCTCCTTTGCCCCCACCCAGTTGTTCCCCGGCCAGTCCCAGGTGGCGGTGTAGATATTCAGCAAAAAATAGTCCGCCATGTTTTCGACATCGGCGACTTCCAGCACGCTTTCCCAGTTGGCGACGGAGGTGGTGGTGCCGAGTCGGGCGATCATGTCATCCCAGGCCACCATGTCTCCCTCGGCGACGTTTTGGCCCGGGGCTGACCCCTCATGTTGCAGAACATCCCACTGGGCATTCGAGTCATCGCTGTGTAGAGATTGGAAATAGGGTTCGCGCAGGCGTTCAACCATATTGTAGAAGCCTTTCAGTTCACCGTTGAGGTAGAGTGAGTTGATCACGCCGCGGCTGGCGGGCTGGCCCATTTCGTGGGAGAGGCGGCGGGTGAGTTCATCGATGATGAACGGGTTTTTGATGTCGTTCTTACCGGCGCGGATACGGAAGCGCCGGTAGGTATCGACCGTCGCGTTCTCGCCGTTGAGGGGAAGTCTCACGTCCGCGTTCCCGTATTCTTTCCGAAAGTAGAGGTTGAATGAGGGCTTCTCGCGGTTGAAGGCCTGCCAGGGGCTGGCGGCGAGGTCGGTGAGCCTCATTCGCGGACGCGACTGGGAACTGGCAGCAATCCGCACTCCGCAGTTGGAGCGGAAGCCCGGGGTGCCATCGGCAAAGTAGAACTCGGCGTGGATCGGGCGCTCGTAGGCGCGACCGCGGTTGATGACGTTGTTGTAGTCGGTGGTCGCAGTAGGGACCCATTTGGAGTTCACGTACTGCCCGCCATTGAGCGCGAGCGCCCCGAAGGGATCGTAAAGCGAACGTGGGAGGTCGGCAGAAAACACGAGCGCGGGGGTGGTCCGTAGTTTGGGATCCTGCGCGATGAGGAAAGTGTGGGTCTTGGTGTTGGAGGGGATGAGTCCGGTCAGAAACGAGCGGGCACGGATGACATGACCTTTCTTGTTCGAGATTGGATTGAGCACCAGTGGGTCCTGGTAGTCAGTCCCGTTCGTGAGCGTGGGTTGGGTGCCATCCGTGGTGTAGCGGATGGTTGCCCCCGGAGTCTCCGAACTGAGCGTGACGGTGATCGCGGTGTCGTAGAAGCCACCCTGTTGATCGAAGTCTGGAGCGTCGGCCTTGGCAGAGAACGCCGATCCGATATTCGCCGTTCCCGGCGTCGGGTTTTCCAAATAGACGGACCCGCCACCGCGAGGGGTGATGCCGTAGCTATAGAAAGGGTGTTGCTTGGGATAGGCGGGCGCGAATTCACTCTGGACCGTTCCGGCGCCGTTGTAGAGGCCGAGGTAGTCGCCCTCAGCCCCCAGCTTGAAATTTGCGTGCAGGGAACTCGCGCCAGAAATTGGGGTCTTCGGGTTGTCGGCGAGGATGATGAGATAGCCTCCAGCGTTGATAGCAGAGCTTGCCGGGAAGATCCACTTGGCCGGGAGCGTGGCGTCATCCGTGAGGCTCCAGCCACTGAGGTCGACGGCGGTGCCGCCGAGGTTGTGGAGCTCGATCCAGTCGGAAGGATCGTTCGCAAGTGCGGGGTCGTCCAACAAGGCCGGCTCGAACGGGTCGGCGACCGGTTCGATGAGACCGGGCAGATAGCGGACGGTGGACCCCCTTGGGACGAGATCGGTCTCGGCACCAATCGACTTATCGATGAGCAGCGCGAAGTCGAGCCGAAGGCTTGTCCCGATGTCCTCATTGACAACTTGGATCGCGAGGATATTATCGCCCTCGACCAGTAAGCTGGAGGCGATTCCGAGGTTGAAGTCCTCGCTCGCGGTCCCACCTGCGGCCGCGCGGTAGGCGCGCTGGTCGTGGAAGAGATGCGCAGTTCTCGCTCCCATATTGGAGCGGGCGAGCTCCTTGCCGTTGAGCCAGACGATAAACCCGTCGTTGTAGTGAATGCGGAGGATCAAGGCGTCGTTGTCCGCGGCCTCGGTAGCGCTGGCCACGAAGGTCTCGCGGACGTAGATCGACGGGGAAACGTTCGCAAGCTGGGTGCCGAGATCGGTCGTGATCGGGTTCAGCCCATGGCCGATCGGGGTTGCGCCGGATTGCCATGAACCGTCGTCGAAGGCGGGCGACCACCAAGCGGCGCCGGCGCCGGCGAAAGGCTGACCGCTCTCGTCCCAACGAAGCTGCCGACCGCTGTCGACGGCGCCGATTTCACTGATGACGATTTGGGCATGCGCAGCCGCTAGAGCGATCGAAGCGCACAGCGCATGAGTCAGTCGGAGTTTGAACATGAGTGGGACGTTGGGGGCTGGGGTGGTTTTCTCACAGCACTTGAAGAGACGTCAAATTCTAGGAATCCCCGTTCCGTGCTCTCACCGCCTCAGTTCCTTTCGATACGGAAGAACAGTTTCCCGCTCTCTTCATCCAAGCCAGAGATGTCGAATGATTTGGTCGTGGTGGTGCCGGGGTCGGCGAGGATCATGTCGTCAAAATCGCCGGTCCAATCGATGAGATCCGAGGAATAATTAACGGTAAACATATCGCTCGGGCTCGAGAGCCAAGTCAGGGTGACCACTTCGCCGGTCGGCGAGATGGCGATGTCGGTGATCGCTGGTGTATCGGAAGCAAGCTCGGTGAGGACCGCGCCCTCATCTAGGGAGACGTTATCGACGAGCATCTGCTGTATTGTAGTGGAGAAAGTGCGGAAGCCCACCCGGTAGGAAGCGGTTTGAGAGTTGGTGGCAGAGCGATCCCCGACATACACTGGGGCTCCGCCATCCAGCGCCTGGATCCAAACATCGGCAACTCCAGAGGCGATCGTGCCCCCATCGTAATTGATCGATTCAGCCGTGTCGTTAAAGATCAGAAAAATCCGGTAGCTCGTATCGAGGCTGTAAGTGTTCGCTACCGTGGTCGAGAGGCCCGAAATCGTGCCGTCGTCGAGCGTCACCCTCGCTCGGCTGCCAGCCCCGTTGAGATCGGCACCCTGATTCGCATAACCAATAATGAAGCCACCGTCTGCTACGGCCGAGGTTGGCTCGTGAAAATCGAATGAAAGGGTGGTGAGTGCGCCGGATGCAGCAGCAGTGTCGGGCGAAAAGACTTTCACGCTGCTGGTGTTGCTGGGATCATTGTATTCAAAATAACGATTCGGTGTCCCGAACGGCATCGCGGTATTCTCATCGCGCACGAGGAAGCTCGGAAAGGGGCTGACATCGTCCCAGGCGCCCGATTCATCCAGAACCGTATCTGGTTCGTAACTCTCGAAGTCATCTCCGAATAGCGTGGCGGCGTCAGCAGATGTGGCGAGGACGAGCGCACTTGCAAGTGCGGTTGGGAGTGTTATTTTTGGATTCATTGATAATTGCTTGTTGAGTGATGTTCTTGAGGCCGCTGTCAGAAGAGAAGAAAGAGGGTCGAAAAGATGCAGGGATGAATGTCCCCATTGTACTTGCGCGCAGTCGCTCGCGATGTGCGCAAGGGTACTTTTTTCCGACATTATCTGCGGCGACGCAGAACGAGCAGGCCAGCGAGGCCTAAGAGTGTGCCGAAGGCAGGCTCGGGAATAACGGCGGCACCTTCATCGAGGGAGACGTTGTCGACGAGCACCTCCTGTATCGTACTGGAGAAGGTGCGAAAACCCACCCGGTAGGAAGCGGTTTGTGAGTTGGTGGCGGCGCGATCCCCAACATACACTGGTGCTCCGCCATCCAGCGGTTGGATCCAAACATCGGCAACTCCAGAGGCGATCGTGCCGCCATCGTAGTCGATCGATCCAGCCGTATCGTTAAAGATCACAGACATCCGGTAACTCGTATCGAGGTTATAAGTGTTCGCTACTGTGTTCGAGAGTCCCGAAATCGTGCCGTCGTCGAGTCCTAACCTCACTCGGCTGCCAGCCCCGTTGAGATCGGCACTCTGATTCGCGTAACCAAACAAGAAGCCACCGTTTGCAGCTGCCGAGGTTGGTTCGTAAAAATCGAATGAAAGGGTGGTGAGTGCGCCGGACGCAGCAGCAGTGTCGGGCGAAAAGACTTTCACGCTGCTGGTGTTGCTGGGATCATTGTATTCAAAATAACGATTCGGTGTCCCGAACGGCATCGCGGTA
>Ga0222650_1000077_pt1 | contig 89319 bp, 73 predicted proteins | sample AntAcemetagen367_FD_179820 | JGI IMG/M metagenome (GOLD analysis project Ga0222650, IMG submission 179820) | Saline water microbial communities from Ace Lake, Antarctica - #367 | ecosystem: Environmental > Aquatic > Non-marine Saline and Alkaline > Saline | place: Antarctica: Ace Lake... | reverse complement strand
AGGCTCGCTGATGATGTTTCATTCAAGCGAGCCCGTTCGAGTTTTTCTCGGTGGCAGCCGGTAGCGGCTGCTGGGGCAACCCTAAGGATTTTGCGTCTCACGTCAACGTTTTTAGGGACACTTTTTTCGAGCCCTGTCGTTCATGCTCGATAAAACCTTTATGCATAGTCGTTTAGAAGATATATTGCTGACGAAAAAAACAACCCGAAGGTCAATGAAGCCGAAGTCGAGTCACTTTCCTAAAGCAATCAAGGATCTCAGGGTCTATAACGCCATTTTTAAAGGAGCGACTCGACCATGCGAAGAGTTTCCACGATCTCCCTGACTTGATGAGTGCGGTGGATCATAGCCCCACAACTGCGAGTCAATGCGGTCAGAGCCTGCGAAGGATTTTCACGGCGATCCAAGTCATTCACTCCCAATAGTTTTGCGATCAGTGATTTCCGCGAGAGCCCCATCAGGATGGGGCGGCGCGAGACGCGGTAGTCCTCGACCCCCCTGAGCAACGCGAGGTTATGGCTGAGGGTTTTCCCAAATCCTATTCCGGGATCAAAAGCGATCCGGTCCGGGTCTATCCCGGCCTCAGTCAGAGTGAGATAGCGCTCTTTAAAGAACTCCTTTACTTCGGAGACAACATTCGAGTAGCGCGGCGCTTTCTGCATCGTCCGGGGGGTCCCCTGCATGTGCATCACAACGATTCCACACTCTGTCGAGGCGCATAAGTCGATCATTTCTGGATCTCGCAAACCGGAAATATCGTTGATGAGGTCTGCCCCCGCCTCCAGTGCAGCGGCGGCCACCGAGGCCTTACAAGTATCGACTGAGATCGCTTTTGCGCCATTCCTGACCAGCTCACGAATCACCGGGACCACTCTCGAGATCTCATCTCCGGAACTTATGGCAGCGGAGCCGGGACGCGTCGACTCCCCTCCGACGTCGAGAATATCCGCACCTTCGTCGATGAACTGTCGCGCTGCGGCGAGAGTGTCCTTCAAGTCAAAATGGCGACCACCATCCGAAAAGGAATCTGGCGTGACATTTAAAATAGCCATTACGAGGGCGCGCTGGCTCACGTCCCATTGGAAAGAACCGGCCTTCCAAATCACGCCGCTATTCTCGGTCTCATTTCTTCCGGGGTTGCGCTTCATCATCGAACTCTCTACAAAGTCACCCACACCTTCACCATCTCAATGAAAAAAACAACCTCCCTCGTTATTGCTTCGTTCCTTGCTCTTGGTCCCGTTCTTGGAGACGAGGACCTCTGGGAATCCAAGGGCCCGCACGTTCGGATCAAAAAGAATGACCAAGACGGATCTACCGTTGTCTTTGAACGTTCTCCTGATGACCGCAGCCTGGTGAAGACGACCAAGGACCAGAACGGTCGCATTAAAATGAAGGCTAGATATCGGAGAGGGCCCAAAGGATTCCTTAGAAACGGGCAAATTTACGATGGCCAAGGCACCCTCATCTATCGTGTTCAGTATGGTTATCACCCCGAAACGGGCCAGCTCCTTGCAGAGCAAATGTTCGATGCCCGCGTCATGAATTTTTATCCGCCCGCCATTCAGGATGCCCATGGGAACCGTAAGGAAATGCCCATCCGACGCGTCTATTACTTCTACGATAGCGATGGCAATCAAAGTAAGGCCATCTCACTGGTCCCTAATCCCGGAAAGACCGCACAGGAAGCATTCCATAACACCAAAGAGCCTTTAAAACTCTATGGGCATGAGAAAGATTTCGTTCCCAAAAAAGCGACGAATCCCCTTTTAAATAATCCTTTCGAAGACGAACAGAAAAAGGATCAATGAATCCTGAACGGGTTTTCCAAATCCTAACCGCCATCGGCCTGATTTCGGGCGGGTGGCTCTACGGCGATTACTGGAAAAAATCGGAAAGGAACGCCAACAAAGCGGACGGGCTTCCGGAACTCCGAGCCGAAAATGCCGAGCTAGCCCAGCAAATCGATTCGCTGGAAGGCGAACTCGCGGAAGTGCGCTCAATGCTGGCGAATGGCCCCTACCCGATTCCCGACGAGCTCATCGCGTGGATCGAAAAGGATTACGACATGGTGTTCTTAAAGGCGCCCAACGTCCGGCTCGCCTCCCCTACCGCAATCAGGGATGCTGCCCAAGGAAACCTGAGACTCATCCATGGCGAGATGGGTCTCGAACGCGAGGGATTGGCTTGGGATCTTCTCGGCCTTCTTCCCCCAAACCAACAACTTTTCAACCAGTTGCTTTTTGTCAATAGCAGCGGACTCAAGGGAGTCTTTGACATGACCAAGGAACAAATCCTTCTCTCCGAAGATTTCGACCCAGTAAGTGTGCCTCATCGTTCAGTTCTCGTTCGCCTCCTGGGACAACAGCTCTCCTTTCAGAGTTACCCCCAGAAGACATGGCAAACACGCGATGAATGGCAGGCGTGGGAAGCGGTTCACACCGGATCGGCAGCAGCATTACAGTCTCGGTTCCTTCGTCGAAATGGTGCGGTCAATGAAACTGAGTGGATCGATCCCGAGCCCGCTCGCGAACAACTCCTCAACGATTTGGAACCAGCCCTGCAAGGATTCTGCAACTTTCCTTATCTTGAAGGAGCGGACTACTCGAGATTCTTCTACGTCGATTCACGTGCGGCGTGGGCCAAGATGTTCCGAGATCCCGCGACGACAACTGCCGAAATTCTGCATCCGAATCGCGAGGCCCGAGAAGCCAAGGAAATTGTTTTCCCGGTCGGCAAAACAAAGCTATCGAAGGAAGACCAACTTGGAGAACTCGGTCTTCGGCTCTGGCTCGAGCCTTTCATCGGGATCGAGGAGGCGGAAGTTCTTGCGACCGAGTGGTATGCCGATCGCTACCAGCTTTACGCCGAAAAAAATGGCCTCTTTTCCCTCAATTGGAAGATTGAGATGACGGACGAAAAGGCCGCCCGGAGTCTCGCTGCCGCAATTGATCGTTCCCTGTTACGGCACTTCCGCGAGACCCAAGTCCAGCGTGTTGTGGGCGTCTCACATACCGGAAGGAATGTCATCTTCACAAGCACTCCCAAACAATGACAAGCAGCAAAAAAATCATTTTCAGCGGCCGAGTTCAAGGAGTTGGATTTCGCGATACGGTGAAGCAATTGGTTCTTGGATTCGAAGTCGTTGGCACGATCAAGAACCTCAAAGACGGGACTGTTGAACTCGAAGTGAGTGGGGAAAAAACCGAGGTGCATGAGTTCATTCAGGAGATCGTCGAGGAGTCCGAGCTCGCTTCCTTGATCAAGGAGCATCGAATCTGGGATATTGACCCCCTTGAGGACTGCCGTGGCTTCAAAATCACGAGCTAGTTTTTAATGACCCGATAGTATTTTCCAGCCGAGGCTGAAGCCGGACCATAGGGATCGTAAAACCCCTCCTGCCCATCTGCCCATGAGATGGCACTCCCATTGCCGTTTAGGGACGGGATCACATTAACCCAGCTCAGTCCATCGGGCGATGTCTGCACGGTGTAAGTCATCCCCTGCTATGACATAAATTGAACGGACAAGCCCCCGCTCGGTGGCTTTGCAACAGTCACTGGAAAGGCAGGGCCAAGGGACGGGTCTTCCGATATCGTACTCCAGCCGAGATCACGAAGGGCACCCAAATCGACATTGGTAATTTCTTGGCGCTTCCGTCCAGCCTCCGTGGCAAAGACAGACTCCATCAAAAGGGCCTGAAATCCCTCTGGACCGACCGAACCAAAGTAGAGCGGGGTGCCCAACGGGAAAATCTTGGAAGTGTAGAGATCTGATTTCCAGTGATAGTTCCGATCGGCTGTACTTTCTATCAGGAGCCCCTGCGAGCTCGAACCGGAATCTTCTTCATAGGCTCTTATTGCATGCAGACCCGTAAACTGGGTGCCATCGAGCAAATCCTTCCACTCCGCAACGGATCTCGAGTTCAAACCCAATCCATGGCCGATTTCGTGCAAGGCGACACCGTAAAAGTCCACTTTGCCATCGACGACCGAATCGCTTAAATCAAAGTTCCAAGCTAGATCCAGATCAAAAGAAACCACGCCACCGACCATGGGGAGCGAGTTTCTGCCGACATTAAAACCACGATTGAGAAAGCTCTTAGGATCGCCATAAACTGAAGTCAGGTTTCCAGCCCCCCCAATTGGCCCACCTCTCGCGACCTCACTGTCAAAAACTCTTGCCCCAACGAACAAAATCCAAACATCTTGATCGAGGGTAAATCCCCCCAAGTATTCATCGGCAGGAGGCTGTCCAACCTGAACGTAAAAATCACTTGAACTGCATTCGGCGGCACTGAGCACGTAAATTTCGCCCGTGGCAGGATGAATCACCTCGAAGCGTCCGTCCACGAAATCCTCATCCTGCATGTTGATCGGCAGCAACGTTTGATTCACAACTCGGCTCCACCTTGCTGCGGCAGCCTCAACGACGGCCCTTGCTGAAGGATTATTGAAGAATCCTTTTTGATCAAACCGGTAATCGACCTTAATGACAAACCCGTGGAGGGGAAGGCTTAGGATCGCGATTACCAAAAAAGGGTTCATCGCGGGACACTATCCAACTGAATGAATCCTACAACGATTTTACTCCGGAGATTGCTACTCAGCGAATTCGACCGTTTTCCTTACGGTATCTTTGATGAATTCTTGATCCTTTTTTGACAATTTTTCAATTTTATAAGGGAACTCGCGGCCATCACTGAGTATAAAATGAACTTTTTGGCCCTCAATTTTTTTGATCGCGGCAACTAAAGGCTTCCCCTCACTGTTTTTCCAGCTGCGTTGCGCAATCAAATTCCCAGCCCCAACCCGCTTCCCTACTCGCTCAGCAATTTTTTTAAGATCCTTGAAATCCCCAGCAGCTTTGATGATGACCGCTTCAAATCTTTCGTTATTTGGATGGCCATGATAAATGACTCGGCCATCCGGAGCAAAAACAACGGCATACGGAAGATCTGAAACAGAAATAGGCCCGGTTACTCCATCCGTAATGCTGAAATTCACCTTCTGCTCCTTCAGAACTTCGGCAATCGTCGCTCTATCGGAGCGATAGGCTTCCGCCCCGATTACGACAACTCCCTTGCCCCGATATTTCTCGTCAATCGCGGCGAGGTTGCCCAAACCCTTGAAACAGGAAGCACATCCTACTCCCCAGTATTCCAAAACAACGACCCGTCCATCGAGCTTCGTAGGAACAACACGGCTTCCGAAAAGTGTCTCCCCAAACTTCCATTCAGAAAGATGATGCTCATGGGCCTCCTTCTCGTCACCTCGTGCAACGCCAAGCAGTATCCCGACGGCCAAAAAGACCCACAAGATTTTAAGATTCATTGTCTAAAGTTACTTTCTTAAGCGCCGAATCCTTTCATCTGCGGTCCCGAAGAACCATTTTCACAAGCGCTTTTCCAAAAACAACTGCCCCCCCCACTAGGAAAAGTCCCGGAAACCAGATGGAATAGCCGGGAGCCTTGGTCTCATGATCGAGAACCACCTCACTCGGATCACGGGGATTCACAAAGGCCTCGACCTGTTTTCCAACCGGCCACCGCGCCACTGCCGGAGCGATCTTGGCCTCTTCCTTAAAATAAGGATTCGCTCTCCGCTTCACGCGCTCTGCCCGATAGAATTTCCCCTCGACCTGATACTCGTAGACCAGTTCGTGCGTGTATTCCGTCGGGATATCCTTCCCCAAATTCCGCTCCCCAATTGCCGAAACCATGATCACGGCAGCGTGGATAGGCCATTCGCGGGTTTCCTTAGCCCGAAGATACCCCCGCCCCAGAATAAAAACGAACAATCCGCCCAGCAAAGCAAGGGCAAGTCCGATGAATGCCAGATAAAGATAACCCCCAATGCCCTTTTCTTTCACGGCATATCGGTATCACAATCCCTCACACTCGCAAGACCCGTGCTTGCACGAAGCGCAAAATCGCGCCAAAACACTCCCATGAGCACCTTTGCAGAAAACCTGATGACCGACCTAAAGACCGCGATGAAAGCCAGGGATACCGTGGCTCTCACCACCCTCCGCGCCCTCAAAACGGCCCTCACCAATGCCGCCATCGAATCGGGACACAAGGACAACGTCGTCTCCGATGCCGATGCCCTCGCTCTCGTGCGTAAGCAGATTAAGCAGCGCAATGACTCAATTGAGCAGTTCGAAAGCGCGGGCCGCACCGAACTCGCCGAGACCGAGAAAGCCGAAATCACGGTCCTCGAAAAATACCTCCCCGCCGCGATGAGCGCCGAGGAAGTCTCCGCGATCGTGGCCGCTGCCGTCGCCGAAACTGGAGCGACCTCCCGCGCCGATATGGGCAAGGTCATGGGCATCGTCCAAAGCAAGACCGAAGGCCGCGTCGATGGCAAGACCCTCTCCCAAGAGGTCATGAAGCACCTTTCTTAGATGAGCTTTGCCGCCATCATCGTCGCATCCGGTTCTTCACGGCGCATGGGTTTTGACAAGCTCGCCGCCAAGTGGAAAGGCAGGCCCGTCCTCTGGCACAGCGTTTGCGTATTTTCCGCACTCGATTGTATTTCACAAATCATCGTGGTCACGCCGCCCGATAGGTTCGCATGGCTCAAAGAGCTCGGAGAAAAACTCACTCGCGTCGATGGCGGCATCGAACGTCCGGATTCCGTGGCCGCCGGCCTCGCCGCCTTGAACGACACCATCACCCATGTCGCCATTCATGACGGTGCCCGCCCGCTCGTCTCATCCGAGTCCATTCTCGCGACCTTTTCAGCAGCCCAGAAGACAGGTGCCGCCAGCCTCGCACGCCGCTTCACCGAGACCCTCAAACGAGCCACACCCGACGGCATCACCACTGAATCCGTCGCCCGCGATGACCTCTGGATCATGGAAACTCCACAGATTTTTTGCAAAGATCTGATCCGGAAGGCCTACCAAAATGTCACCCGCGGCGACGCCCAGATCACGGACGAAGTCTCCGCCCTCCAACTCCTCGGTCAAGGCACCACCCTCGTCGAAAATCGCCACCCCAATCCGAAAATCACCGTTCACGCCGATCTCGATGCCCTTCCCTAGATTTGCTTCGCTTTTTTGCCCCCCTCAAAAAATACGATCAAACCCTGCTTGGACACAGCGCACCAACCAGTCCCTGACCCGCCTTTATTCAAGGACCAAAACAAGCGCGAAGGGCTGCAAACATCAGGATATTTTGTAAGAGGACAAAACCAGTGGGATTCCCTATCATCACGCCATGTCTACCAAAACAAAACTCCTTTCCGTCATCGGGTTCCTCGCGGTTGCGCTGAGCGTTGCCGTCTTCCTGATCTTCCGCGATAGCAATGAAGCCAAACAGACTCTTACCGCCGAGCAACTCTCGCGCTACGAGGAGGGCATGTTCTACCGCACCACGGTGACCTCAACCGTCCAAGGACAAATCGAGGACAAGGACTGGGGCCTCGAAAAAAAAGTAACCTTGGTTCACGAGGGTGAAATCGACCTGGTCCGGGAAGTGAAATCAGTCAACCCCGATCACACCGAAGTCGTGGTCGGAATGGCGATCCTCGCCGCCCGCGACCTAGAAGTTCGCCTTGAACTTGCCGATGCCAAACTCGATCTCCCCCCCGCCGTCGGCATTCTCGGCACCACTGCCAAAAAGTTTCTCTTCACCGGACCGAGCGGAGTGGCCGCCAACATCGCAAGTGAAAAAGCGACGGAATGGCTCCGCAGCCAAGAGAACCGCCAAAAGATCCTCTCGCGCGTCAACTTCGCGGTCACCGCCGCCACCGGTCAGAGTCTCGCGGAACACCTCCTCGAGGCGAAACTCCAACCGCTCGAAGCCTACGAAGGCCTCACCGCCGAATACACCTACGAAGCGGGCGAGGGACTCGTGGACTTCCAGACCAAGGCCACCCTCACGAAAGAGCAGGAAGAGCGCATGAAAAGCTTCTCGGTTTATAGCGAAGCCTACCTCATCCCCGACACCGATCCCGATGGCCCCCACGAATGGGACGTCGATGTCAAGACGATCGCTCATCTCCTCGCTCCCAGCGGTGACCTCGATGTCAGCGGGACGCTCACCTTCAAACGCGCTTCAACCTCCGGTAACGAAACCCGCCTTAAAATCGTAAAGGGCAAGGTCGTCTTCTCCGGCTCCAGCGACAAAACCCAAGTCCTGGGAACCTGGGCCGCACGAGGCTCCCTCTACTATGACATCCAGACCCACACCATCGTGGAGGGCAATCTCACCGGTGCCGTCTCGCTCGAGCGCCGCAGCACCGACCATGTTCTCTTCGAGGAAAAATTCAAATCTGAGCCCAGCTATCGCGTCGTGATCAAAGGTTACGCCACCCGGGATTCTGCCGAAGCCCACAAGCTCGTTGACCGCGAAAAAACTTCCCGCTAAATGAAGGACGCGGTCGGCTTACAGGTGGAAGGTCTCACCATCCGGGAGAAAGGGAACGCCATCCTCAATGAGCTCTCCCTACATCTCGAGGCAGGCTCGCTCGTCGGCCTCATTGGCCCCAGCGGCGCCGGTAAAACCACTCTCCTCCGAACCCTTGGCCTCCGTCCCCCAAGCCGGAAAAATGGCGACCACGGAATCGTCGCCATCATCGCGGGGGACACCGCCACGCGCATCTCAGGGAACAATCACCAATCGCTTCTCGAGATCCTCTCTTACGTTCCACAAGAGGATCTTTTTCCCGAGTCGGCCAAAGTACGGGAAGTCCTCGAAGAAGCCCTCACCTTCTCGGGACACAATGCCGACCCCACCGCTCTTCTGAAATCAGTGGGCCTCACCGGAGACTTCCTCAAGAAGCCGGTCGCCGAAATTTCGGGCGGCGAGAAACGCCGTCTCTCCCTCGCCAGAGCCCTTTGCTCGGCACCCCGCATTCTCCTCCTCGACGAGCCAACGAGCGGCCTCGACCTCCCCGTGGCTCACGAAGTGATGCAACTCCTGCGCGATCTGAGCGACCGCCACAAACTCACCATCGTCACCACCAGCCATCTCCCTGGAACCCTCGCTGTTTGCGACCGCATTCTGGTCATGGAAAAAGGAGGACGCCTCAAGGCCGATCATCACGACGTCGCCACCCTGCTCCAAACCACGCCCGAAGCGGAACTCTTCGAACAAACGACCGCGATCACCCCGATCCCGGCCCGCGATTACGCGGACTCTCCCGACACCAGCCAAGACTGGTGGGACCTGCGCCATTTCGGAGCAATCTTCAAGCGCTCCGCCCGCCAATCCTTCCGCGATAGCGGCGCCGCGCGGGTCACGATTGCCCTCCCTCTCTTGCTGGCAGGACTCATCGTCTTCACGCAGTCACTCCATGGCGGCAACAGTCCGCGCTTCATCAACTTCTTCCTCACCATCGCCGCCCTCTGGATCGGGATGTCGCTGACCATCCGAGAAATCGTTTCAAGCCGCACTCTTTACGCTATCGATGAACTGAGCGGACTCGGAAAGTTCTCATACTTCCACGCCAAATCCGCCTTTGCCCTCTTCATGGTTCTCGTGAGCACCCTCCTCCTCTGCGGTGCCAACTGGTTCTTTGTCTGGCTTTTCAAGATCGATCCCGATGCCGTAGCGGCCTCGAACTGGTTCGACTCGCGCGACTTCATCTCCCACCTCATTGTGCTCGGGCTGGTCTGTCTTTCAGGTGCCATGATTGGACTTCTCCTCTCGACCTTCGCCAAGACCGAGCGGGGCGCCGTCGCGATGATGCCCATCATTCTCCTCCCGCATGTCCTCCTCAGCAAATACGCCACCGGCTTTGCGGGCGAAGCCAACGATAACAGCCTCACCCACCCCTTCCACAGCCTCGATCTCGAAAGTGTCGACTACTCCGGCTTCACTTGGATCGAGCAAGGAAACTTCATGGGCAGCCTTTTTGCCTCCACCCGGCATGCCACTTCTGTTTTCGACCAACTGGGATCCTCCCGCTTCTCGTTCGGCGACGTCTTCGGCCTGGACTTCTGGGCTCTCGCCATCCTCGTCACCGGCCAAGCGCTTTTCGCTCTCATCATCTTCTGCTACTCTGCGAACTCAGCCATCAGACGCATTAAATGAGCAAACTTGAACCCATTGACGACGGTATCCGCCAGTTCCGTCCCGGACTGAAGATGGCTCTCTGTGCCTTCGTCCTCATCGGAAGCGGTTGGTTCATTTTTCAAAAGGTTCGTAATAAGCAAGCCCCGCCGGAATCTCCACCGGAACTCACCAACGTGAAAGATCAGGTCGAGGAGATCCGCAACGAGCCTCCACTGCCCCCTCCCCCGCCATCCATTCATCCCTTGGAGGGTAACCGCCGCCTCTTTCTCGCGGACGGATGTCGCTATCGTTATCAAGAACTCACCTTCACCCGCGAATTCTCCGAGCAACACGACTCCCCCGGAGCGGTCCTTCGCGAAAGCGACCCCTGCCTCTGGAACTTTGTCGGCGTGCCTGAGAAAGAAGACGTTTACCGCATCCTCTGCGCTGATCCGAACTTTCCAGACCTCCATCAAGCCAATCTTACCTACACCCGGGTCCTCGATGATGAAATCCCGCAGGACGTTCAAGCCCCCTACCTCACCCTACGTGAGGACGACTACTGCGAATGGCAGATCCGCAAGCTCCCGAACAAGGATCAATACGAACTCTACTGCCTCAGCGGTAGCGCCCCCTTCAAAGGAGAAAGCCTGGGCTGGATCAATGAGCAGGAAGATCTCAAGGATGAACTGATCACGGCAACCCTCGGCGAAAATGGCAATCCTTCCTGGTGGATTCTCCCCGAGGATCAAACGCCGACCCTCCCCCGCCGTGCCTCCCACCTCATTGTCATGAATCGCGGAAGTATTCGTGACCTTAAGCCATCGCGGGAAAACTTCGAAGAACACGGACATGAGATTTTCCGTGTGCAATTTGAGACCACTGACGATGAATTCACCCGCGTTGCCGAAGACCTGAACTACGTCGAGCTTGTCAAAGCGATTCGCAATTCCGACCCCGTCATCGGCCACCCGGACTTCCCCGCCCTCCTTGGGATGGATGCCACCGCCATTCTCGACGGCCAGATCTCCCTTGAACGCCAAGATCCCCTCTTCCCCCTCATCATTCCGCTCAAGGTGGCCCTCCATCCCCACCTCATCCACGAACTCAGAATGGAAAACACGAAGTTCTGGCAGAACGAATGGGAGTCACTGAAGGACTTTCAAAGCCACCTCGATGAATCCGACCTCGCCGATGGCCGTGTCTATCAAGGTGATCGCTTCACCTACATCTTCGTCTCCTGGGATCGATGAACAAGGGCCTCACCAAATACTGGTTTATCATTTATGTCCTCGCCGCCCTCTTGGTCCTTGGCGGGCTCTTGAATCTCGGGGTGCACTACGGGCCAAAACTGGAATCCTGGCTCATGGTCAAACTGGTCCCCGAAGTCTGGCGATCAACCGTCGAGGACCTGATCCACCGGCTTTTCCGCGAAGAACTCCGTGCCTTTCTTGTCACCACGGGATTTGGACTCGGGATTGTCGTGATCGGCATGACCTTGTTCCCGCTCAAGGAAAAGCTCTCCGCCACCTACGAAAAAGAACGCTTCCCTGATTTGGAGAAGCAACCACAGCCGCCACTCTGGCGACAAGGGCTCGAAGAGGTTAAACTCGCCATCCTCTATCTCTTGCTTCAGGGGATGAGCCTCTTTCTCGCCGTCCAGGGGCACGCCGCACTCGCGACTCTGGGAGCCGCACTTTCTTTAGGGTATCTCGTGGCAGCCATGGCCTTGGACCATTGCTCGCCTTTTTTTCAAAGACGAGATCGCAAGATCCACGGTGTCATTTGGATTCTGCTCCGACACGCTCCAGTGCACGCCCTCCTGATCGGCCTTCTCTGTATCGGGCCCGTCATCATTCTCGAACGCCAGCTTCCTTCCGGCCTTAACCCCACCGTCGCAATCGCCATCCTTGTTTTCACAGAAGTGCTCGGTATGGCCTGTGCCACCCTGCTCGGCTGCCACCTTGGCGCGATGTTGGTGAGGCGGCGCGCCGACCTCGCAAACAGCCCTCCTCCCCTTCTCTGGACGCTTTCCTATCGGACCCTCGTTTTTACGCTGACAATCTGGCTCGGCCTCTTCTTCGGATGGTGGGCCCATGGCGCTTACACGCACTCTCACTTTATGCAGTGCCAATACCGGCCGCTTTGGAAGGAGACTGAGGTCAGAATCCGCGAGACCCGCGTCCTCGTCACCCTGCCTGTGCAGATCCACAATCGCGCCAAGGGCACCATCGACCCCACGGAGCTCAACCTCGAGGTCCGGGGCCAAGGGATTCTTGAGGGTGGAGTGACCCTCAAAGGTCCCCAAATCCCCGCTGGAGCTACAAGCAAGCTCTTCCTCACCTTCGAAGCCAACCTCCCCAAAGAGGCCCTTCTTGACCTCCCAAAATTCCTCGAATCGGAGTATTCGGCCCATCTCAAACTGAAGCCACCGCTCTCTCAAACCGTCCTTTTGAAAATATTTCCGCACTAATTTCTTTTTCCTAACGAAATCCAATTTTAGCGTCCGAACATGTCCAGCGGAATTAGCGTGATTTGTGAGCCCGAGATCGAAGATCTTGAGGGTTATTTTGAAGAATTGGCCGAGGTCTATGAAGAATTAGCCGGGCTCTTAAAAAAGGAGGGGGTCGATATCCTTCCTTATCTTTTTTGCCCGGACAGCGATCTTTCCGATGAGGAAGCGGCTGCCGCCGGCTATACCAAGGAAGATAAGGCCGTCATGAAGATCATCTCTACAGAAGACTTCCACGATGCCGACGAGGTCTACGACGACATCAACACCGCTCTCGATCTGGTCCGAGCGATGGATGACGACATGTTTGAAAACGGCAAGAAAGCCTTGATCAACGATCTCGAAGGCCTCGCCGAAACCCTTGAGATCCCGGTCGAGGAAAAGGTGACCGTGCAACTCCTCCGCGGATAAATTCTTTCCGATCTTTCACCCCTACCAAAAAGCCGTGCCGGAATGATCCCGCACGGCTTTCTCTTTTTGAAGATCTCCGATTTAGAAACGGAATGCCACCGAGAGTTCGTAGGCCATGCTATCTTTGGTGACAAACTGATCTCCCAAGAGGGCAAAGTCCTCTCTCCAGAGGTAACGGGCACCAAGCTGGGCGGAGACACTTCCCCCGAACTTAAAGCGCAACCCCGCGAAGGCCTGTGCGACAAAGTTGGTGTCCGAATCGATTGAAAAATCAAAGCGGTCATCGAGACTGATATACTCGATTCCAGCTCCTCCTCCGGCATAGAAGGAAAACCCGGAACTTAACTTAGCCTCGAGCTCGTAGTTCAGGGTGTAGTTGGCAAAGGTGATGTCACCATTCTCCAGAAAGACACCTCCTCCCGCTGCTGGGAATTCGAGCACCGCATTATCAGCGTGTCCCAGAATTTCCAAAAATACGGTATGAGCAATGGCATCATCCTCGTAGAAGGTCCCCCGCAATTGAAGGAAGGCATATCCTTCATCCGGATCTTCCAGGTAACCGCCCCCAAGTAAAATCCCGCCGTTCATTCCAGCGAATTGTGCGTGTGACGCAGAGGCGAGGCCCAAGAATCCGAGGGCGGTAATGAGTTTGGTCTTCATAATCTGTTTTTCAGTGGGTTTACTCTTTTTTCTTATAGGAAGATGGTCTGACCGATGCCGGACGGGACGCTCCTCGGGACCGGCTAGAACCCCAGCGACTCCAGCCACCCCCCCAAAATCCCGCGCCCACCCCAACACCCACCACGGGCACCACGGAGACTTGCTTTCCGGTTCCCGGCTTCATGTCTGGAGGGGGCAGTTGCTTGTAGCGATCCCGGTAGGCTTTCTTCGCATCCTTGACGGTCACTACCGTAAATCCCCGCAGGCGACGGCGATCAGGGATGACCGCGCCCGTCTCGGCATAAATCTTGGTATTCTGAACACCTTTCTCAAAGCCCACCAGAGCCGCCCCAGCGGCCACAAAATAGCGATTCCGATCGCTGTATGCCACTTCCAGCTCACTCCCGCTTGCGATCATGACATCACTGTCGATAACCGTCTTACTCACGCTTCGCCCGGCCGGTAACTCCCACTCCGCTCCCACCGTCCGCGAGCTGGAACAGCTTGCCAAAAGCAGCGCTGAAGCTGTCGACAAAAGAGAAACTGAAACACGCACGGGAATTGAAACGAAACGAAAAGATACTTTATTCATAAGGATTCGGAGGAAATCTTGAAAAGTCTCCCACGAATCCTGTTAGAGACAAGCGAGAATCGCCTCAGGATCCGTATCGTCCGCAAAGACGATCCCAGTCTCAATCCCCGGCCCAATGCCAATCAACCGCCATCCAAGATTAGTGGTCGCCTCGAGATCCCACGAGGCATCACCAAAGTAGGTCACTTCGGTGAGTCGAGCCTGGTGTTTTTGGGCCGCCCGCTCAAGAGCGTGGAGCATGATGTGCGCGCGAACGACCGCATCGGAGGAACTTGCGAGCGGGAGATCTTCGATCTCAAAGCCCGCCGTCGTCAACTTATGGCGGGCCGAGGCCTCATGTGCGCCCGTTGCGAAAGCCACGGTATCGTCCGGAGAATCCACCAACAACTTCACAATCGGTCTCAAAATCTGTCACGCCCAGAACTTCGCGGACGGTCCGAATGAAGCATTCGGAGTCGACGCCATTCGTCTGCGTCAGCGTGCCATCAATGTCGAAAATGATCACCTTCATCAGTCGTGTTCGGAACCCGTCATATCCTCGGCGCTGCTGCCGGTGAGACGCTTTCCTTTGTAGATCATGGAAAATTTCCCGCCCGTCTCCTCCGCGATGACCATGAGCTGGCCAGCCGGAGTTCCCGGAAGTTCAAAGGCAATGGTGTCGATCGGAACGCCCTCGGGATTTAGCTCATCCATTTTCTCCAAAACATAGTCGGAATCAGTCGGTTCACCATCGGAGAGCAGGTAGACGATATTAGGGCGCGGACTCATCGAGAACGCCATCTTCAGAGGGGGATACCAGTTGGTCCCCCCCTTCGCGGGCATTTTTTGAATGGCTTCAACAACCACCGCCTTGAGCCGATCGTTGGCGGGATACCAATTGACCTCGGGAACCTTGCCATTCCCTCGAAAACCCTTCTGATAGTGATCAGGACCTTCGGTATCGATCGTCCACCCCGTGGTCGAAAAGAAAATGACGGAGACATTCATCTTCGAAGGGAGGGCATTGACCGAACGGACCAACTCCTTCTTGAGAGCCTGAATACGGGTTCCACCTCCCCCTTCGGCATCCGACTCCATGGAGCCCGAGAAATCCACGAGGAAGACGACATTCCGCCCGGCCCGGCGACTTCCGAAGAATGTGGATCCACCACCGCCGTCGCCATCACCTTCGCCAGTGCCGAAACCAGGCCCAAAATCCTCTTCCATTCCAAACATGCTGTCCGGGTCCGCAGTCACCGGGATCGGGACCGCAATCGGGGATTCCGATTGCGCGGCGATCACCTTCGCCATTGAGGAACTGGCACCCGGAGGTTTGGGCTGGGCGTTATTGGTCAGCTCTTTCATCTTGACCGGAGGTTCTTCCTCGGGCGTGGCCGCCTGGTAAGTGACGATCTGGGGGATGTCCCTATTCATAGGGATCAAGGCGATCAGAGCAAGGATGGCAACCACCACTCCAAAACCGAGAAGAGCAGTCACCGCAGATTGGAGTGTCTCACGGCGGCGCTGGCGCGCGACAGTCATGCGGACTGCCTGGGAATTGGCTGCCAGCTGGGCGCTGTCAGTCTCTGTTACGTAGATATCGCTCATGGTGCTTTCCTAAGGTTAATAAAGGGAGAACGGACTGGCGAGGAGTTTTCATAGTCCAAATCGGCAGGTTTTCCCAAAAAAGCCCCGTCGGAAATTCCGGCAGGGCTTACGAAAGGCGGCGCAATTCCGCTTACTTCATCTTGACGTGAACCGAAGTGCGGGCCTCGTCTCCCTCCATCCGGGTATGAGTGGTTATTTCCTCGAGTTGCTCAAATCCCTTCAAGAATTTCTTCACCAGAGGGAGATTCTCGTTAAAGTCGTCAAGTTGATACTCATTAGTGAAAACTTCATCTGCACTCTCCTTCAGCAAGTTAACCCAATCTTCAGCCAATCCACGAGCGGCAGCAAGATTGATCCGGGTGTAGCTTCCCTTTCGAACGGGAACGTCGCCGGATCCGACCTTGGCACTCAGCTCAGCGATGAATTTCTGCGAGGTCGAGAAGTAGAAATGGGTGTCGGTCATTCCAACCACCGGCCGGGCATCCTTGGTCGAGAACTGGATCGCGGTGCTGTAGTAAGTCACGCCATCTTTGGTGTTATCGTCGATTTCCTGCATCGGGATTTCCGGTCCTTCCATCTCCTTGACGGTCTTCAGGATGTTAACAATCGACTTCTCGATCTTCGTCCAAGCACTCGTCATTTTAGCGCGGTCGGTCATCGGGGTGACGTATGCAATCCGGGGAATTAGGCCCTTCTCAATGATGGCACCGGGAACCTCGGGAACCTTGGGCATGGTGCCCTTGGTATCGATGATAATTGCCCCTTCGTTGCCCGTTCCTTGGGCCCAGTCGGTGCTCAAAGCACCCCAGATGCCTTTGAGATCGCCCGCTCCCATTTCGTCAAACATCTTGAATCCCTCGCGGAATTGGCGGAAGTCGTCGTCATCAATGTCCATCTCGGAAACGCGGGAGGCCATCAGGTAAGCTGCTTCACCAAGGGAATCCATCATCTCATTCATCTTTGAAGTAAAGTCAGGATTCGAGCGGCTATTACTGAAGAAAACGACATCCTCCATGTCACCCAGTCCTGCGAAGGTGTGCGCGGTCTCATTATCGAGTGTTGGGAGATTCCCGGCCGCGTGGGTCTCAAGCTTGAAACCTTCTTCAATGAATCCGACCATCCCAGTGCGGCCATATTCAAACATATCGAAGATTTTGCCCTCGACCTTGGCAACGTGCCCCAAAAGGGCCTGAATATCGCGGGTATCGCCAAAGACCTCGGCTTCGGCAAGACCAGCTTTCAGTCCTTTCATCATCGAACCCAGAACTTCGTTCGAGCCTGCGATGGACTTCAGGGCTTCGCCTTCCCCAAAGAGGAGGATGCGCACATCCTTCTCTCCGTAATTCTCGAGGAAATCCATGCCCTTGTTCGCCAAGAGAGAATCCTCGGGCTCGGTCGGGATCTTCAGCCCGTCAAGTGATCCCCCAAGATGCACCATGATGTATTCGTCCTTCACCCCGATCGCGATGTTGAAATTCTTTTTCTCCAACGCGGTCATCATGCGGTCGACATTGGCTCGGTTGCCAAAGACCTCGGTCATTTGCTGACGAGTGTCCTCATCGGCCATCGCTGCGAGCTTTTTGCCCACGATAGTCATCCCGCTAAATGCCACACCATCTCTTTCCATCTCGATCTCAACGAAGGGAGCATCCTCATCCTGATCGAAGAGCGAAAGAACACCACCGATCATGGTCTCGGAAATTTGGACCCTCATGTCCTTGTCGCTGACTTTGAAGCCGATCGTTACCGGAGGCATTTCAGCCTTTTCAAAGACGGCGAGCCCAGCCTCCGGGTCGCCCAGAACTGAAGAGAACATCCCCATCGCAAGGCCCTGCATTTGGGAAGGATCGGCTTCCTGATCGATTGCCATTTCCGCGATCTTCACGAGCATCTTCATCTGGTGGAATGAGGAGGAGTTGTTGAGAGTCTGGAGATGGAGGGCCTGCTTCCCGGCAGAATCACCGAAGGCCGCGAAGATCTCCTCGCCCACGATCGCTTTGAGCATCGCAACTTCCTCTTCTTCTTCCATTTCCTCAAGGTTGGCACCTTGATCCGCCATCGTTTCGGCAATGAGCTTACCAAGCTCAGTTTTTAGAAGACGTTGGTACATGTCATATCCGCCCATGACGGAGAGATATCCCTCGGTGGACTTAGGAACGTGAGCGGCAAAGCCCAGTTTTTGAGCGAGACCCGCAGGCACCACCATCGCGCCGGCTTCGGCAGGAGCTTCTTTCGCCTCAGCTTGAATCAGCTGGGCTGCTGGATCACCCCAGGACGGCAGGATCAGCGAGCCTCCCGCAAGCATCGGAAGTAGGATTGTTTTTAGTTTCATAGTCAAAAAGGGGTATAAGCGATGAGTTCAATCCCGTTAATTATAAAAACCGCCGCATTTTCCACCAATTGTTTATTTTTGATCATAATCACCTCACTTTCGGATCTAGATATTCCGTTATTTGACCGTATCACGATGCCACCGCCAACGAATCGGCCCCTTTCCGAAGTGATTTCCGGGAGAGCTAGCACGCTTCAGATGCCGGGCCCTTCCGCAACGATTCCCACCCCCTCCGGCCCCACAGGTTTTTCATTCATAAATGTTGCAATTTTCAGGATTTAGTGAAAGTTCCGGTGTGCCGATGACTACAAATCGCGAAACCGTAAGCCCAGAACTCTTCCCTTTCGATCTCATCCGTCCTCACATCGAAAAGGTCGAAAGCCAAATCGTCCAACAAGTTCGGGATTTTGATCCGGGAGTCGAACCCTACATGGAGTATATCTGCGAGACTTCAGGCAAAAGAATCCGCCCCGCCCTCGTGGCCCTCACGGGTGGTGCGACCGGTGGGGTGACCGACGAACACATCAACCTCGGGGTCATTTTGGAGCTCATCCACATGGCCACCCTAGTCCACGATGATATCATCGACGGCGCTTCATCTCGCCGCAAGGTCCCGACCGCCAATGCCAAGTGGGGCAATGGCATGGCCGTCCTCCTCGGAGACGCCCTCTTTTCCCACGCGCTGAAGCTCTCCACCGACTTTAACAATCTCGACATCAGCCGCGCCATCAGTCTGGCCTCCCGCGAGGTTTGCCAAGGTGAAATCCTCCAAACCCAGCGCCGCTTCGATCTCAACCTCACCAAGAAGGACTACTTCAAGATGATCGAAATGAAAACCGGGGCCCTTTTCGCGGCCGCCTGCCAACTTTCAGCGATCATTTCAGGGGCCTCCACGACCATCAGCGATGCCATGTTCAGCTATGGCATGAAACTCGGCACAGCCTACCAAATCTACGATGACGTCGTCGACCTCGTCGGATCGGAAGACCAAATTGGGAAAACCCTCGGAACCGACCTTGAGAAGGGAAAGCTTACCCTTCCTATTCTCAATCTTCTCGAACGCGCCACGCCGAAGCAAAAGGAGCTCCTTACAAAGCGGATCATTGAGCAACAACCCCTCGATATGAACGTCCTTGTGGGTATCGCCGAATACGAGGGCTCGATGGCCGATGCCATCGACACCGCCGCGCAGATCGTCGCCGAAGCCCGTGACAGCCTCGAGCTTCTGAACGATTCCGAATTCACCACCGCGATGCGGAGCATCACCCTCTTCGTGGACCAACTCCTCGACGGCTGCCGATAAGAGGCTTTTCTCCTCAAAAATCTGCGCTAGCTTACCGTCCATATGGACGACATCAAAATCACAATGCAGACCAACAAGGGCGACATCAACCTCACCCTTTTCCCAGACGACGCACCCGTCACCGTTTGCTCCTTCCTCCACCTTGCTTCCCGCGGGTTCTACAACGGCCTGAGCTTCCACCGCGTCATCCCCAACTTCATGGTCCAAGGCGGTTGCCCTCTCGGCTCCGGCACCGGAAATCCTGGCTACAAGTTCGAGTGCGAATGCAAGGCCCATCGCCGCCACGACAAACCCGGCATGCTCTCCATGGCCAACGCCGGCCCCAACACGAACGGCTCCCAGTTCTTCATCACTCATTGCCCGACCCCGCACCTCGATGGCAAGCACACCGTCTTCGGTGAAACGACCGAAGGACAGGACGTCATCAACGCCATCAAAGGCGGCGACCTTATCAAGGAAATCGTTATCCACGGCTCCACCGAGGAACTCTTCAAAGCCCACGCAGACCGCATCACCGACTGGCTGAAGTAGGAAAAACCAACCCATTTTCCAAAGCCCGCCCGGTCCCCGACCCGGCGGGCTTTTTTATGACCCAAGGGCATCTTCTTCAAAAAAACTGGCACCGCTCGGCCACTCCGAGCATCTCTTAGGGAGATGAAGAAGCCCACCGATGCCGACCTAGCCACCGCCGCGCAAGCAGGAGACAAAGCGGGCTTTGTCGACCTTGTCGCTCGGTATCAAGGAATGGTGACCGGGATCACCTTGTCCATCCTTAGAGATTTCCAAGCCAGCGAAGACGCCGCGCAAGAAGCCTTCATCACGGCCTGGAAGAAGATTTCCGAAATCCAAGATCGCGAAAAGCTCCGCCCTTGGCTCGCCCAAATCGCACGAAATTCCGCCTTAATGGCCCTTAGAAAAAAGCGCGCGCTTCCTCCTCTCGAAACCTTCCCCGGAGCCTCGGAAATCCCCCGCCCTGACGAACTGATCGTAAAAAAGGAAGAAGCTGAAATCGTCCTGAGCGCGCTCGATGCCCTCCCTGAGAAACTCCGCCTCCCGCTCATCCTCTTCTACCGCGAAGATCAGTCCGTCCGAAAAGTCTCCGAGGCCCTCAGCCTCACCCCCGACATCGTCAAAAAACGCCTTTCCGAAGGACGCACCCTCCTCCGCCGCCGCGTCGCCCGCCTCCTCGACCCCGTCATGCGAGCCACTGGCCCCGGCGTCCTCTTCACCACCGCCGTCGCTGGCACCATCGGAGCCATGATGTCCCCCTCTGCCATCGCCGCCACCGCAGTTTCAGCCATCCCAAAAACCGCCACCCTCACCGCCGTGACCACCTCGAAATCCTCCCTCGCCGCCACCGTCCTAGCTCTTAGTCTCTGCCTCCCTCTCGGATACGGTCTCCACCGAACTCTGGAATCCCATTCCCCCACCCAAACTTCGCTCCAAGCACCTGCCCAAGCCTCCCCTTCCCTTCGACGGAATCACACACCCTCGCAAACCTCCCCCCTCGTCGCCCAATGGAACGCTCTCAAGGCCCGCCACCTCACCAACGGCTCCAAAGGCTTCCCCAACCTCTTCCAAGAAATCACCACGATCAAAGATCCCCTCCAACGCGAAGCCTTCATCCTTCTCGGGCTAGCCGAGTGGGTCAAAGCAGATCCCGAATCAGCACTCGCCTTTTTTTCCAAAGGTAAGCCTCCCTTCAAGAACACTGCGGTCTACCAAAACCTCGTCATAACAGAATGGCTCCGCCTCGACACCCCGGCAGCCCTCTCCGCAGCTGAGAAGCACAATCTGAGGTCCCTGGGCCGTTCACGATCAGTCCTCGACCTTCTCAGCAAAGGAGATCCCAATCACTTGATCAGGGCCATCAATCTTTTCCCATCAAATATCAGGACCCTTAATTCAGAGTTTCCGATAGGTCTAGCGATCGCCGAAGCGGCCCGCCGTAACTTCTCTGCAACCATGAGCGCGATCGATCTCCACCTGTCCTCCGGGCACCGCGCAGACGCTCTCGCTGCGATTGCCCGCCTCCTCTCAGAAAGCGACCCCTCCAAAGCGCGTGCTTGGATCTCTCAACTCGCCCCCGCAGAGCAAACTTCAGCCATGACCAAAGCCTACCTCCTCGGTTTGGCAAAATATGATTCCGTCTTGGTTTTTCAAGAATTTAGCGAACTGAGCACCACGCTCTCTTGGGTTCAGAAAGTTGAAATCCTTTGGGAACTCTCCCAAACTCACTTTGTCGAAGCCCTTTCCTGGGCGAATCAAAATCGCTCACCCGACTTCCCAAATCAGAGTAACGACCCTTTTAAGATGAGCGCCCACGATACCCTCATGACTCAGCTCTTCTCTCAGCTAAAGGACCAAGGCCCAGCTCTCCTCAAAGAACTCAAAAGCAACAACCTCCTCGACCAGCTCAGCGATACCAGCAAACATCACCCTTCATTCGATTTCGCTTCAAACCAACCCAAAGTATTTTCCGAAACTTGGAACTGGCTCAAAGCACAAGAATCATCCCAAGGAGTCGAAGTCCTGAAAAACAAGCTCCTCGCATCCGCCATGAGGAACAATCCCCAACACGCCTTTCAACTCCTCGAAGAACTCAAAACCCAACCCTCCTATCAGGAACTCTCGTCGAACTTGGTCAAGACCATGCTCGCCCATTTTGAGCAGCAAGATGAATCCTTGAGATCAGCACTCTCCACCGCTCCCCGGATCATTCTTGAAAAAATCGCCACGGCTCCCAATCTCGATCTCGCCAACTCCAAAAAACTCACCTTCTGGCAGGAGCAATTTGAACAACTCCCTGCACAACTAAAACCCAGCCTCGCCGGTAAACTCGCCGCCGCCATGACCCAACGAAATCCCGACAAAGCCGCCGATTGGATCGCAACTCTCCCTGACCGGGAAAGCCAACAAACCGCCCTCCAATCAAGCTACCACGAATGGGTTCAAAGCTACCCCGAAGACGCAGAACACTCCCTCGAAACACTCAGTGGCCATCCAAACTTCGAGGCCGCCGCTGCCGGACTTCTTAGCGGACTCGCAAGATTCGATCCCGACCTCGCCTATTCCAGACTCCAAGAACTCGGCCCCACCTGGCCCAACTACGAAACTACCGCCGCTCAAATCCTCCTTCCACTCGCAAAACACGAACCTGATCTCGCCTCAAAATGGCTCACCGAACTCACTCTCACTGACGAACACAAAGAGAATCTCGCCCGGGGAATTGCAGAACAAAGCAAACCACCCACCGACCCCTTCACCGAATGAAGCCGCAAAACCACCCGCTTCGCAACAGCCTCATCCTCGTGGGATTACTCCTCCTCGCGACCGGCTTCACCATCAGCAAAATTCGCACTCCACCAAATAGGACCGGAAATATCTCACTCACGTCAGAGATCCATCAAAGCAGCCGAAGCCCACACCCAACCTCAAGCGAACTCCATCGCACGCTCACCTCAATCGATACCCAGTCAGGCCCCGAAAGGCTCCTCCGCCTCATCGCCACCATCGAAGGCAGCACCCTCGACACCCTTCCGGATCTTGCCCAGCACTTCGCCAACGATGGAGCCATCCTCAAATTAATCACCCTCCACTGGTTCAACCTCGATCCCCACCACTGCCTCAACTTCCTGATCGAACGTCGCATGGAACAAAAAGATTTTTCCTTCGGCCTTCTCTATCACTTGTCAGAGCGTTGGATCGCCGAAGATCTCTCAGCTTTCGTCTCCGCCATCGAAAAACTTCCCCTTCAAGCTCGGAAATGGTGGGGATTCACCGACCGTTATGGCGACATCGCAGCCCTCGATTACCAAAACGGCCTCCGACTCATGCGTGAAGCCCAACTCACAAACATCTCCCCCAATTCCAAAGAAATTGATAGATTGGCAGCTGCAAACCCAAAAGAACTCGCCAACGATCTCCGCAAACTCACAAATGGATACGCCCTCACCCACGCCCTCCAGCAAGTCGCGCACGAATGGGCCAAAGCCGAACCCGAAGAAACCCTCGCCTACGCCGCCACCATCCCCGGAGAACGCGGTCTCCTGATGAGTTCGCAAGCTCTCACCTCATGGGCAACCCTCCACCCCGAAGCCGCCGCCACCTGGCTCACCGACCAGCCCAACGCCCGCATCCAAGACGAACTCAGACCTTCCCTCCTCCAAGCCTGGAGCAAAAAAGATCCCGAAGCCGCCCAGCAATACTGCTTCAAAAACCTCACCGGATTCCGGCAACGACAAGCCCTCAGGCTGATAGCGCCGGATGAAATTCCAAAATAATCCTCCCGTCAGAAAGCTTCCTTAAACCAAAACCGTATCGAAACAACTACGGTGAACTTTTGCAAACTGACATCTCATTTCCTCCTGGCCCTCGCTTGCGGACTCGGCTTGACCTCTGTGGTGGCCGCGCAAGTCCACCCCGTCATCATTGAAAACTGCACCAAGTGCCACGGCGGCGTGAAGCAAAAAGGCGGCCTCGACCTCCGCACCCTCGGTTCCGCCATCGAAGGCGGCGAGACCGACACCTCCCTCATCCCCGGAGACCCTGAAAAAAGCGCTCTCTATCAAGTCGTCCAGGTCGATTCAGATCCCCACATGCCGCCAAAAAAGCAGCTCACTCCTCCTGAAATCGAATCCCTCAAACTCTGGATCACCGACCTCAAAATCATCCCCCCGGTCGAACTCGTCCTTCCCGACCCATCCAAGAACGCCAGCGAGGTCATCGATCAGCTCATTTCCCAAAAATGGCAGAAAAAGGAAATCACTCCCGCCCTCCCCTCGAACGACGCCACCTTCGTCCGCCGCATCCACCTCGACCTCCTCGGCCGCACCCCCAAACCTGACGAAGCCCAGGCTTTCCTCGCCAATCAAAATCCCGAAAAGCGAAGCGCCCTCATCGACCACCTCACCCAAACCAAACAACACGCCGAGCACCTCACCCAGACCTTCAACGTCGTCTTCCTCGACCGGGCCGAAATCCGCAATCGCAATCGCGGCGAACGCGCGCCCTGGCTCGACTACCTCCGCTGGTCCTTCCAAACCAACCGCCCCTGGGACCAAGTCGGTCGCGACCTCCTCATCGCCCGCCCCACCCAAAAGATCGAAAACGGGGCCTCTTGGTTCCTCTACGACCAACGCGATGACCACAATGAAATGGCCACCCGCGTCTCCCGCACCCTCCTCGGCAAACAAGTGCAATGCGCCCAGTGTCATGACCATCCCGTCGCCCCCGAAATTGAACAACGCCACTACTGGGGACTCGTCGCCTTCTTCAACCGCAGCCTCAACGTCAAAACTCCCGAGGGCCCCCGCGTCGCCGAACGCGCTCACGGCGGCTACGACCAATTCGCCAACCTCGAAGGCAAAACCGAGCAATCAAAGCTCATCCTCTACACCAACCAAACCATCACCGAGCCCGATGGCAAACGCACCAAGGACTCGCCCGAGTTCTACGCCACCGCCCCACCCGAGCAGTGGTTTAAGAAACTCAAAAAGGACGAGAAGCTCGAAAAAAACCTCCCCGCTCTTCCCATTCCAAAATTCTCCCGCCGCGAGGAATTCGCCAAGGCCACCACCACCGATAATCCCGACTTCTCCCGCGCCCTCGTCAACCGCGTCTGGGCCCTCCTCTTCGGACGCGGACTCGTCCATCCCGTCGACCTCATGGACTCGTCCCACCCCGCCAGCCATCCGGAACTCCTCGCCTGGCTCGCCCGCGACTTCGCCGCAAACGGCCACAACCTCCGACGACTCATCCGCGTTCTCACCAAGTCCCAAGCCTACCAACTCGATTCCCGCCCCGCCCTTTCCGCCTCCAATCCTGCCCAAGATTACTTCTTCGCCCGCGCCCTCGACAAACCACTCTCGGCCGAAGCGCTGGCCCGCTCTGTCCGCATCACCCTCGGATACGACGCCCCAAACGACCTCGAGTTTCGCAACCGCTTCGCGGAAATGTTCCCCGACCTCTTCGCCGAAACCTTCTCCCCCTCGGTCCAACAAACAATGACCCTCACCAACGGGAAATTCTTCAACCAACTCATTGCCGATTCACCCCTCCTCGACACCCTCAAGGAGATCGAGGACCCACAAATCCTCGTCTTCAAAATCTTCGAAAGCACCCTCTCCCGCGAGCCTGACGAAGAAGAAAAGCAACGCTCCCTTTCCTTCGTAAAAGCGCAAGACTCCTCCTCCATCGCACAATTTTGCTGGGCCCTCATCACCAGCGCCGAATTCCGCCTCAACCACTAAAACCGGCGGAGCCGGAAAACTTTAAATCCCGAGGCCCCCACTCAACCAATCCTCAAGCATCCAAAAAGATCCTCATAAATCTGTATTAAAATTCCCCCAACCTGAATTCTGCTCCTTCTGCTTTTTCCGTGGTTCAATCCAGCCCTCCAACCTTAAAACTCTCAATCCAACTTCCTCCCAGTTTTGAACATTCTCCTTTTCAAATTTCGAACTTATTTAGAATTTCAAAATTAGCATTTAAAATTTCTCCCCACCCCCATGCCTAAATCTCCCCCAAATTGTGGTTCCCCCGACCACAACCTCCACCGCCGCAAATTCCTGCAAGGCCTCTCCGCCGGAGCCGTCTCCTCCATGAGCTGGGCCGGACTCTTCGGCGCGCCCGCCTTCGCCGAAATCGCCAAGAAGAAACAAAAGCACTGCATCCTCCTCTGGCTCTGCGGCGGCCCCAGCCAGTTCGAAACCTGGGACCCAAAACCCGGCACCATCACCGGCGGCCCTTTCAAAAGCATCCCCACCAAGGTCCCCGGCACCCACTTCTCCGAGCTCCTCCCGAAGTGCGCCTCCATCGCCGACAAGCTCGCCATCGTCCGCTCGATGAAAACGACTGCCAAAGAGCACACCGAAGGCATCAATCTCCTCCAACGCGGCCACGCCCCCCGCCCTCCCTTCACCCGCCCCACCATGGGCTCCGTCCTCGCCCAACAACTGGGTCAGCTCGAATCGAAAATCCCCAACTTCGTCCTCCTCGACCCCTGCCCCGAGGGCAACGAATTCAAAGGTTTCAAAGCGGGAAACTGGGCCGGTTGGCTCGGTGCGGAATACTCCCCCGTCCGCGTCGGCGGCGAATTCCAAATCCCCGACGCCCATAAGCTCGACGCCATCACCGAGGACGACCACGAAGCGCGCGAAGCCCTCCGCAAGTTCTTCAGCAAGAAGTACGAGAATGACCGTAAATCAGCCGCCGCCTCTTCTTGGAACGCCACCTTCGAGCGCGTCAACGGCCTCATGAGCTGCTCCCACCTCTTCGACCTAGAACGCATCCCACAAGCCGACCGCGACCGCTACGGCCCCGGCGCTTTCGGCCAGCACGCCCTCCTCGCCCGCACTCTCGTCGAAGAAGGAGCCCCCTTCGTTATGGTCGCCAACGGTATGCCCTGGGACAGCCACGTCTTCAACCACGAGATCTACCAGATGGTCGTCCCCGACCTCGACAACATCATCTTCCAACTCACAAATGACCTCGAAGACCGCGGCATGTTAGAGGACACCCTCGTCGTCGCAATGGGCGAATTCGGCCGCTCCCCCTGGATCAACCAAGCGCGCGGCCGCGACCATTACCCCAACGCCTGGTCCCTCGCGATGGCCGGCGGCGGCGTGCAAGGCGGAGCCGTCGTCGGAGCAACCGACAAATACGGAGCCGAAGTCACCGAAGACCCCTTCAACGAGGAAAACCTCTTCGCCACCATCTTCACCGCCCTCGGCATCGACCCCCATGCCGAATTCAACATCCCCGGCTTCCCGACCTTCCACCACGTCGAAAACAAAGCGGCCGCCATTTCCCAAATCCTCTCCTAAAACAGCCTCCTCAACCAAAGCCACAAATCCTCTCCGCTGCTCTGCTGCTCTGCGTGAGACTTCCCCACAATTCAAGCCCTGAGCCCCTAACCAAAACCATGCCCGCTCTCAAAAAAGCGAAGGAGATCAAACTCCCCTCCCACGTCCTCGACCTCACTCTCGGCCCGGACGAGCAACTCTACGCCGCCTGCCTCGACGGTGGCATTTACCAAGTCTCCACCATCAAAAAACTCCTCGCTAAACCCTACCAGGAAATCGCCCGACACCACAACTACGCCTCCGGCATCAACTGGTCCGCCTCCCAAAAAACCCTCATCTCCTCAAGCTACGACGGCGACCTCAAGTGGATCAATCCAAAGGAGAAAAAAGAAACCCGCTTCGTCAAAGCCCACAACTTCTGGTCCTGGCAAAGCCGCATCTCACCCGACGGCACCAAAGTCGCCACCACCACCGGCCAATACCTCTGCGGCGGCTACAAATACGAACCCGCCCCCGAAACCGAGCCCTCGGTCAAAGTCTTCGACACTGCTACCGGCGAACTTCTTCACGCCTTCCCCCACACCCCACCCGTCCAATCCGTCGCCTTTTCCAACAACGGCAAACTCCTCGCCGCCGGCAACCTCATGGGCGAAGTCATCCTCTGGGACCTCGAACAAGGCGGCAAAGAAATCGCCCGCCTTAAAACCCCCGATTTCACCGGCTGGGGCATCATCAAGGGCCACTACTACACCGGCGGCGTCTTCGCCCTCCACTTCGCGCCCGACGACCAATCACTCTACCTCGCCGGCATGGGCAGCACCACCGACCCCGCCGCCGGCAACGGAAAACAACTCTGGCAAAAATTCACCTGGCACGACGGACCAAAAAAGTCCGGAGCTGCCGTCAACGGCGAAATCGGCGAAGGCCTCATGGAAACCCTCGCCTTCCATCCCGGCGGGAAATTCTTCCTCATGGCCGGTCGCATTTTCAAAGGCGACTGGAACGCCGCCCTCTTCGACCACCAATCCGGCTCAAAGCTCCACCACCAAAACGTCGGCTTCCGCATCTCCGCCTCCACCTTCACCCCCGACGGCAAAACCCTCTACCTCGCCGGCGGTGCCAACCAAGGCGAACCCGACCCCAAAAAGGAATGGGGCCGCATCGTGATCTACGAGGTCACAAGCTGATCTCCCGACCCTCCTTTCTCCCGTCCCAAAGGGACAAACCAACCTAGCCCAGCGGCAAAGCAAAACGACGCTCTGGGTAAAACACACCCAGCAAAAGCAGAGCACTGAAAGTGAAAAAGACGTCTGAAAAAGACGTCAGACAATTTGCATGATTTGTTGTTGTCGGGTGATCCCTAGCTGCGTAGGGTGGCTCGGTCATGAAGAAAACGCGTCGATTTTTGGTTCCGAGGGACTCCTCAGGGGAGGGTCCACCGGTGGCGGTTTATCATGTCGTGACACGGATTGTGGATCGGCGCTTTGTTCTGGAAGCTGATCAAAAAGAGCAGCTTCGGGTTCTTTTACGGATGTATGAGCGCTTTAGCGGCTGCCGGATTTTGTCGTATTGCCTCATGAGCAACCACTTGCATGTCTTGCTGGAGGTTCCGCCGGGGTGTGAGAAGGGGGAATCGTTGGGGCTTTCCGAGGAGGAGCTTCTTCGGAGGTTGGGAGGGCTTTACTCGCAAAACTACACGGCGTCCGTGGCGAGGGAGATCGAAGAGGCGAAGGCCTTGATCTCAGGGGAATATTCTGGTGTGGGCGAGTTGACGAAAGTGGCGCAGGCGAGAAACGTAAAAGTTGGAGAAGACGCTTTGAAGGCGATTCATGTCCGGTATTCCTTCCGAATGCATTCGCTGAGTGAGTTTTTCAAGGGGATGCTGCAACGGTTTACGTGTTGGTTTAATCGGGAGCACGGGCGATGCGGGACGCTTTGGGAGTCGCGGTTTCGGAGTGTCATCGTGGAGGATGGTTTGGCGGCGCGGACGATGGCGGCTTATATTGATTTGAATCCAGTCAGGGCGGGAATGGTGGAAGATCCGGCGGATTATCGTTGGAGTTCCTATGGGGAAGCGGTTGGCGGTGGTCGCGGGGCGAAGAAGGCTCAGGAGGGTTTGGTGCGGGCGATGTATTCCTTTGGGAGCCGGGAGGTGAGCGCGCGGAGTTGGGCACAAGGCGGAGTGGGAAAGGACTATCGCAAGATTTTAATTTCGGCGGGCATGGAACAGGGGGCAGAACGAGGGAATGTGAAGACGAAGAAACGCGTGGTGGTTCGCAAGGGTATGGCTCGAGGGAAGGCCGAGGTAGAATTGGCGCGACTAGCAGAGGAGAAGGAACGGGATTTGAAGATCTCCAAGGTGATTCAATGCCGGGTTCGCTATTTCACGGATGGCGCGGTGATTGGATCGAAGAGTTTTGTCGACGGGTTTTTTCAAGCGAGCCGAGAACGGTTTGGTCCGAAGCGAAAAGACGGGGCGAGGAAACCGCGAGGGGCCCTCGGTGAGATGGCAGGCGAAATCTGGGCACTCCGAGATCTGAAGCCTGATGTTCCCTAGCTCAGACGTGGGGAATTCAAGAGACAAGCAGGAAAGGGACCCCACCGGCGCAGAGCCCGAATGCTGCGACAAAAGCCCCGCCTAGCAGACCAAAGAGATTCCGCTCGACGACGGCCGGACTCTCGTCCCCGAGGACAGTTGACAAGGAAGAAGCTTTCTCCCCCCCCTCCGGTCCGGTCCGATCCGATTAGGTGCAAGGGTGGCTTCATGGCCCTCGCGCCAAAAGAAAAGGCCGAATCGCACTGTGCGCTCCGACCTTGGAAAGACTTTATCTACGTCCGATTCTGAAAAGAACGACGCTCGAAAAACGGATTATTCATCGGCGACCCGGACTCGATAGAAGAATTTTTCGCTGCCTGCTGCAGCTCCGGCGTCAGTGAACAATTGGATCTCGGATTCCGCCACCAGGAAATCTTCGACCTCCAGCCATCCACCAGGCTCTCCGAAGGAGAGCATCGTTGTGCTGCGCTCAACAACATAGGTTTCTCCGATCTTCGCTTGGAAGCTGAAGGTCACGTCGTTGGTTTGTGAATCCACCGAAAGTTCCGTGATGACAAGATCGCTCTTACCTCCAGCGTCGATGTCCAGCTTTGCATAGTCCAGACTGCTCCAGCGTGCGCTGCCAGTCCCTTGGCTCTTAACTTCGACATAGTGGTCGAACCCAGGTCCGAGCTCGGCCACGCCGCCCAAATCATCAAGAGAAAATTCCCAACTTTGAGCGGCCGCTAAATCGGCATCGGAGTGAGCCTGTGTCTCTCCGACTTGTTGCCCGTCGACGAAGAAAGTCAGGTCATATCCAGAGGTATCTGCCGGCACCTCTTCGTTGAGGCTGTAAAAATCGATAGTGAAAGTAAAGTTATCGTTACGACCAAGAGACTCCGGCAAATTGAAGTGCCATCGCATATTGGGGTCGCCGCCGGTCAATGCTCTATCGTAGTAGCGCTCATTGGCTGCCACGATACCGACGGGAGCGTAAGCACCTCCATCGACAACAGTGTTGAAGACCCCTGCGAAATAGAAATCATCATCAATATCACGAGGATTATCCCCACTCAGTCCTCCCTGGCTATCCGGGTTTCCGGGCAAGAAATCCTCTCCGGTTTCTTGGACCCCCGAGACGAAAAAATCAGTTCCATTAAAGTAGGCAGGATCGTTGAAGGAATCGTCGCCTTCTCCGTCCTGACCGTCATCGTCAGTTCCGACGAACCACAAAGTTCCCTCATCGCTGAAAGGCACGAAAATCCGGGCACCGAGGAAGACGACGATCGCGCCATCGGAGGTGTCGTTCGAAGTCACCGTTAAGGTGGAGGAAAGGCTTCCCTCGATCGCACCCGGAGTAACTGTCACCTCGATTTGCGATTCCGCTCCAGGCGCCACGGTAATAGGCAGAGCGGGTGCCTCAATAGAGAAAGAGTCGGGACTGTCACCTGCGAGCACAAGCTCAGTGATGACTAGATTCTGTGTTAGCCCTGAATTTATAAATACGATGGTTTCGGTGGACGCTTCGTCACCCACTGGAATATCGCCAAAATTGACAGCTGTCGATACGGAGATGTTCGGGTCATCGGCAACGATGGGATCAGATGAGACTTCTAACTGCGCATAGTCAAGACTGGCCCAGCGGGCGCTGCCGGTCGGAGTGCTCCTCACTTCAACGTAGTGATCGAATCCTGAACCAACCTGCCCGACGCCACCCAAGTCATCCAAGTCAAAATTCCAGCTTTGTGCTGACGGGAGATCAGCATCCAAATGAGGCTGCATTTCCCCGATCTGTTTTCCATCTACCCAGAAAGTAAGATCGTAGCTTGAGATGTCTGCGGCGTCTGATTCGTTCAAATTGTGGAAGTCAATCGTGAAGGTGAAGTTGTCATCTTCTGTCACGGTTTCGAGGAGATTAAAGTGCCAACGCATATTTGGGTCGCCGCCGGTTAAAGCGCGATCATAGTAAGATTCATTTTCCGCAACGACGCCAACTGGAACATAGCCACCATCGCCGGCCGCAGTCGTATAAACTCCCGCAAAGTAATAATCATCATCGATGTCACGGGCAACATCATCATCTGCTCCGCCAATGTTCGCCGGATTACCGGGAAGATCCTGGAGACCTGTTTCACGAACGCCTGATACATTAAAAGCTACCCCGTTGAACGTGGCAGGATCGTTGAAAATAGCATCCCCCTGACCATCTTGGGTTTCATCATCTATTCCAATATTCCAGAGAACTGCAGCATTGGCCGGAATTGCCAGTAGCCCTAAAATTGCAAGGTGTTTTATGGTCATAAGCCCTGTGCTATACTTAAAAATCTACCGGGATTCAACGGAAAACTAGAGTGGTTGCGTTTTCTTAAATTGAGCGTTGTAGCGAAAATCTAAATTTGCTTCCCTTCTGATGATGAAGCTGGGTATTTCAATCATTGCCTCCACGATCATCGTGATCGGGCTGACCTTTTTCTTTTTAAGGGAAGACGACCGTGAGGATTTTTCGGGTGATCAGATCTCCGGGCGAATCCAGGGGCTTGTGGCGAGTGAAGAACTTATCCTGGAACTCACGAAGGAGCTTAAGGCAATTACCCGGGATCTGAATAACTTCAGCGAACCAACTCCAGATTCAGTTTCTCTAAAAAAGCGAGCTTCCGTGTGGAGCAACGAAGTCAATTTTTTTGATAGCGCCTCTCTGAAGATTATGAAGGGAGAGTTTACCTCTGATACCCAAGACGATTTTGTTGCTGAGGTCGCATTTCACGCAGTAGTCCGGACTCAGGGTAAAAAATGGAAGGAGCGCTCCTCTACTTATCGGGTCCACTGGTCCAGAAAAGAGGGGCCATATGAAATGGGCGAATGGACCTTGATCGATGAGGTCGATAAGCCGGAAATCTCTCGGAAATATTTTCGAGATCGTTTGGTCGAAGCTTTGCCAGATCTCCCGACACGTCGGCTGCTCACTCAATCTGAACATCGCAGGGCCTTGAGTTACCATTACAGTAGCCATAAAAAAATGGTCCCCGCACAAGATTTTGAACCCATTGCGATGGGCTTTAAGCCTGCGGTTTCAGTGGTCGACGTTGATAACGACGGGTGGGACGATATTTATATCATGGTCCGTCTGGGGAAAAATTTGTTCCTGCACAATCAAGGTGACGGGACTTTTGTGGAAAAGGCTTCTGCGCTTGAACTTTCGTTGCCGGGCAATTCCACCTGTGGAATATTTGCGGATTTTGACAATGACGGGGATCCAGATCTCATGCTCGGAAGAAGTATCGAGCGGATGACTTATCTCGAGAATGTCGAAGGTCGGTTTCGGGTCATCGAACAGAAAAAGAGGGAGCTTCCTTTTTTAGCGACTTCTCTCGCTGCGGCAGATTATGACGGAGACGGGCTCCTTGATCTTTATGTCACGACCTATCGTCGGGGGAATCTGACCGGGAGTATTCCTGGGTTTGCAGGAGAGGAAGGGACAGATTGGTGTTCAAAATACCTGACGGCTGAAGAGGCACGGGTCTTCCGAAAAAAGTATCACGAATCTCGTCGAGAATCTCATGGGGGTTACCTGAATCAAACGGGTCCTCCTAATTGGCTTCTTAAAAATATGGGGAACGGTCAGTTCGAAAGAGTTCATTCTGACTCCTCAATCAGTAGCTGGAAAAATTCCCTTCAGGCGACCTGGGGGGATTTTGATGAGGATGGAGACCCCGATCTTGCGGTGGCAAACGACTGGGCTGTCGACCACCTTTTTCGTAATGATGGAAAGGGGGGGTTCGTCGATATCGCTTCTGAAACTGGCTTGGACCAGATGGGTTTTGGGATGGGAGCGTGTTGGGGGGACTACGATGGGGATGGTAGAGATGATCTTTTTGTGACCAATATGTTTAGCAAAGCAGGGCAACGGGTTTTAGGCGATTTCGCAGAGGTTGATCCCCGCTTTGTCGAGGTCGCGTCTGGTAATTTTCTCTACCGCCAGAATGATGGGAAGTTCGAACAGCTTGCGGGATATGGAGGGTCCATGATCCCTGTAGCCAGATCTGGTTGGTCCTGGGGTGGCCAATTTGTTGATATTGATAACGACCGAGATCTCGATATTCATGTCTTGAGTGGTTATTTCACGGCCCCTCGTTCTTTTGAATCAGATATTGATTTGTGAAGTAACCTCTGGCGCACGGTCGTGCGGCAGGATGAAAATATCGGAGGGAAACTCCGCAAATCCGAAGCTTGGGATCGCGACCCTCAAACAGGGAGAGTCGATAACTTACTGGACGCCCGTGTCGAAGCTGGTGATGAGTTGGTTGACGGTAAACTGCGGGTTCACTCCCTGAGTGGTCACGAGCGAAACAAGCTTTACCTAAATAACGGAACTGGTTCAAACTTTTCAGACCAGTCCGGCCTTTCTGGCTTAGACGATGAGGCTGATGGACGGGCATTTGCCGTCTTCGATTATGACCGGGACGGGTGGAGTGACATCGTTACGGTAAATGCGATGAACCCGCTGACACGGCTGTTTCACAACGAAATGAGTGAGCAAGATCGGATCGGTCACTTTATCGCCCTTTCTTTCAGGGGAGGCAATCGCACTGCCACCGCATCAGATTGGAGTAATCGTGATGGATACGGCGCCCGCGTTGAAGTCAGGAAAGGCGAGGATTTTATCGAAAGAGAGCACCGCTGCGGCCAGGGTTACGGTTCCCAAAATAGCGCTGTGATGATTGTCGGATTAGGCGATTGGGAAGAGGTTGATGAGGTGATCGTAAGGTGGCCATCTGGAAGAAAATCAACGGTTACCAAGGTGAAGCATGGAGAATGGTTGACCGTCGACGAGCGGGGCGAGGAGGACCGCAAACCCTACCGCCGGGACGTCGAACTAAAAAAGAATTCTTTGCTGGGAAAAGCGACTTTTCCGCTCGGATATCAATCAAGAGCTCGTTTGACGGTTTGGAAGGGAATGGCCACGTGGTGTCCCGCTTGCGCTCGTTACCGTCCTCATTTCGAGCAGCTCAAAGCGATGACGCAGGAGCTTGGCGTGGAATTCCGGGCCTTTCCTCTCGATGAAAAAGAAGGGCGCGAGACCCTTATCGCTTATCAGAATAAGCACGACCTCCCGTATGATTTACAGACGGACCTCTCGAGGTTGGACCGTAAAAAAGCAGAAGTGTTTCTTCAGCGTTGGATCGGAGCCGCTGAGCTACCGTATCCCACATCTGTCGTAACGAACCAGCGAGGAGAGATTCTTTGGGCAGGTGCGGGGGCTCCGACGGTGTCAGAACTCCGCCGTTTTCTTGCCGCCGAGTGATGGCCATATCCCCCCTTTTATCCCCCTCCACTCCGACCCAAAGCCGACTTCAAGGCTCTCCCTCAGAAGCAAATCCCTGAAAGCACTGAACTGAGAGGTTTCGGGGCGTGTTTGTAGGATGGTAGTCCTCTGCGCACGGCCGCCGCGTCCCTGTCTCAAGATAAAGGGCCTCTTGGTAACTGGCTCCGGTGAGAAAATGCTCCAGATTCCGATCACGCTCATTCCGGTGCGCTTCATGCCAGGAAACGGTCGCTTCGCTCACCCTCTTGAGGATTCTCTTTCCCGCAATAATGGCAATGAGGGCTGGAGTTGATCTTGCTGGATAAGTGGGGCCTCGATTGGCTGGCGCAGAGAATAGGCCAGATGATGCCGGCATTCACCCTGGATTCATTTAACTGATGTCAGGGTGAACGAGAGATTCAGAAAACCCTTCTCCTTCTCGATTCCAAAACCAAACGAGCCTTATCCAAATGAATCAGAAATTGACCCCCAAATTGCGAATCGTCACCGTCGGTATTCTTCTTACGAAAATCTCATGCCTGTCGCCATCATACGCTCAACTTTTCGACGAGACTCAGGTGGAGCCGACCGTGGTGGGCGGAACGATTGGAAAACCCCTCGAGGAACAGATTGGCTCGGGTCGTGGCGACGACGTCACCCCGCAGTCTTCGGTCTACATTATTAAGCGTGATCCGGCACGATCGATTAGACGTGGGAGGCAGCTTTTTCAGCGAAAATTCACCCTAGCACAGGGCCTTGGGCCTCGAGTAAATCCACATAGCTCAGGAAATATCGTCTTGAACCCGGGGCTTGGAGCCGGTTTGAGTGATAGTTGTGCTGCGTGTCATGGACGTCCCCGCGGGTCTGCTGGCTTTGGCGGAGTGGTTGCGACTCGTCCTGATAGCCGTGATTCACCACATCTTTTCGGGCTTGGTCTCCAAGAGATGATTGCGGACGAGATGACACAGGATCTCCGGAGTCTCGTGCAAGAAGCGCTTCTCGCAAAACCTGCCGAAGCAAGACCGCAAGAGGGAGCACGCGAGCACCTAAATTCAAGAAGCCGAACCTCTCAACGTGCCAAAAGCCGCACTCGAACTGGGAGTGCCCATCGTAACGAGAGTCACCATCGTGATCGAGATCGCGGAGGAGAAAGAATTCCGAATGAAGTCGGTGAATTCATGGAAGTCATTCTTCGTTCAAAAGGGGTTGATTTCGGAAAGATCATTATGAAACCGGATGGCGAAATAGTTGATCGTTCCGGACTCAAAGGGATCGATGATGATCTACGGGTCCGCCCCTTTTTCGCGCAAGGAAGTGGATACTCGATCCGCGAGTTCATCGTGGGTGCGCTCAAAGACGAAATGGGATTAGAATCGCCCGATCCCGATTTGTTAGCAGCCTCGAAAGGGGATACCGTAGTCACCCCATCCGGCCTGGTTCTCGATGGGAAAACGGATACGATTCACGCACCACCGGTCGCCACCCGTGGGGAAGATGGCGACGGGGATGGTCTTGCCAATGAAATCGATACGGCAGTCGTTGATCACCTTGAATTCTATCTCCTCAACTACTTTAAGCCCGGGCTCGGGAAACAGACCAGACAGACTAGACGCGGCCAGCAGGTGATGAAAACGATTAGCTGTCTCCAGTGCCACAAGCCAAATTTCACGATCGAACATGATCGGAGAGTTGCAGATGTAGAGACCGTTTTCAGTGCGGAAAATGGAATATTCAACCGCTTATATGCGACCGCAGAAACCCGCTTCGAGGTTGAAGACGATGGCGAAGAATATCCCAAGTTGCTCCCCTCCAAGGAGAAGTTTGTCGTGACGAATATTTACACTGATTTTAGGCGTCACGATTTGGGGCCAGCCTTCCATGAACGCAACTATGATGGCAGCCTCCAAACCGAGTTCATGACGGAGCCACTGTGGGGTGTTGGTTCAACTTCTCCTTATGGCCACGATGGTCGCTCCATTAATTTGGAGGAAGTCATCCTGCGTCACGGCGGTGAAGCGGAGAGGTCGAAACGGCAGTTCGAGCGACTCCGTGAAGAAGATCAAAGCGCCGTGATCGCCTTCCTGCGCTCCTTGGTCCTGTTCCCTCCGGACGACACCGCGTCAAATCTCAACCCAGGAAATCGAAACGGGAATCCTCAGGACCCAGCAGATCACGGAAGTATCGATCTTGGTGCCTTATTCCAGATCCCAGATCCAGACGGACTCGGAGAATAGCTTGAGTTCGCTCTCTAAAAAATGGCCTGCTGCGAGGCAGGTTATTTTTTGGCCACCACCTTCCGCGTTGCATGAAAGATATCAGAGATTTTAAGCTTCGTCATCTTCACGTTGACCGCATCCTGTTCGGAGGACGCCTTTCCCACATCTTTGAAGGGCAGAGCGCAAGGGTATCTGTTCCGGGGTCGGCGTCCGGGAGTGGTGTTTGTGGTTCGAAGCAATCGAGCTGGCGACGACGGAGCAGCAGAGAAGACCTTGGCGGAAGCCTTCCGTGGCAGGTTCGACAACTTCGCCGCCGCCATTAACTGGTCCGCTCCCCTCCCCCAAAGAAAGGCCTGATGGAAACGCAACCTCAATGAGTGCGTGAAATAAAACTGGGAAATGAAATGCTGCGATCAGTTTGGGAAAACAGATGTTCCTTCGGCCTCGTTTTGAGCCACCTAATATTTTCAACGAATCTCACGAAATTTGAGTTCGATATGCGTTGGTAAAAATCATAAGACCCACCCGATGTCAAAAGCATGTGAAGAAGTTGGAAGAAAAGAGGCACGACATCGTTCGTTTCCGAAAGGGTTGCGATCCTCCCTGTTTTTTGGTGTCTTAGCAAGTAGCGTTCTCCTTCCGTCGGCTGCCGCTGAAGGTGCTCCCGCAATCTCGTCCAAATCGGTTGGGGCAAAGCCCAGTCCGGAAATTCCGAAGTATGTTTCAACATTCGAAGAATGGGGTGAGCGTTACAATTTCGCGGGAGCCACCGGAAATGATTGGCTCCTTCTGGGGCTACAGCACCGAAGTCGCGTCGAAAACTTCGACAACTTTTACCGTGTTCCCACTCTTCCTTCGGACGGTGGCTATTTCAGCCGTCATTGGGCTTATTTTGGCGTGCGCGACATTCTCGATCCGTTTCGATTCACGATCGAGTTGGAGGATGCGCGACGCGAGGGATTTAATTTCCCGCCCAGTGCCCGGCAGAACAACTATACCGACTTTCTTCAGGCCTATCTTGAACTCTATTTTGAGGAGGGCATTGCCGGACAAACCACGAGCCTACAAGCGGGACGCTTCACGATTGACGCAGTCGACAGGCGACTCATCGCGCGAAATCGTTTCCGGAACACCGCCAATACTTTCGACGGGATTCGTTTGAGGGTGGGTGACGACAAATCGCCATGGGTCGCTAATTTCTTTGCGACTCGACCCGTTGAAGCAAATGAAGGTTCCTTCGATGATCGTTCCCGCGAAGAAAGATCATTTTATGGCGCTTACGCCACTTTCCGGGGGGATTCCCCGGCAATCGTAGTCGAGCCTTATTATTTCTATCTGGACGATGACAGAAACGCAGACGCCGGTAGAAGTCGCAGCCTGCACACCGCCGGGGTGCATGCCTATGGACAGATAGCCGATGGTTTCTTCGACTACGACCTGAGTGGGGTCATCCAGTGGGGCGATGTCAACGGACTCGATCATCTTGCTTATGCCTTTCACGGTGAGCTCGGCCACACCTTTGATCATCCTTGGAAACCGCGTGTCTCGGCATGGTTGAACTACGGAAGTGGTGATGATGATCCGAATGACCAAAAAAGTGGCCGATTCACCGAATTATTTGGGGCACCCTTTGGGCTCTATGGGTTTACGCGCTACTTCACCTGGGAGAATACCATCAATCCTGCGCTCTCTTTGTCCTTCAAACCCACTGCCGAGGTCAATGTTGAGTTCTATCTTCGTAGCTATTCCTTGGCCAGTGATACCGATTCCTGGGCGCGGGGAGGGCGTCGCGATCCTACCGGAAAAAGTGGTCGCCATATCGGTGAGGAACTGGACGTGCGCGTGCGCTGGCAGGCCACTGACAGATTGCTCATGAATAGCGGACTGGCCTACTTTGTTCCCGGCAGTTTTGTCGATGACACCGGTCTTTCAGAAGAAAGCACCCTTATCTATCTTCAGGCACGATACGACTTCTAGTTTGTTTGGCAGGGTTCATTGAGAGTCAGTATTTCAAAACGGTCTCGTCTTAAGGGAACCACTGTCAGCCTCTTGGACTATGGCCAGCCCGAAACACGTCGACGACTGAAATCAATTCTCCGATTCGGAGGCTTCGCTTTTCACCCACTTGACAAGAGCGACGTCCGCGCGGCCCCCCAAGCGAAAGGGGACATCATCCGAACCTCCCCCGTTCTTCGATAAAAAGACCTTCCGAGAGGATCACTCCCGGAAGGTCTTGCGTCTTTTAAAAGATCTTAAAATCTGACTTTCCGTTATTCCACGACTTCGACGCGGAAGAATGCCTTATTCGAACCCGGGAAGGGATTCACAAAGGGTCCGAAGGTGATGGGCGATCCGTCTCCTACGATATTATCAGTCACTTCCGTTTCGAACTCAATGAGGTCGGTGTCCGCAAAGATGGCGTAAGTAGTATTATTCCTTGAGTTAAAGGTCAGGCTGAAATTATCAGTTGCCTGATCATAGCTGATTGCGGTGATGGCCAATTCCTCACCTTTGCCTGCGCCAAGATAGAGGTTGGTCGCCGAAACGGTGGTGCTGAGCAGCTCATAAGGGCCGTCTTGCGACGGCACAACGCCAGGCGCTGCCGAGATCTCGAAGTGAGCTCCCCCACCACCTTCCCACCAGACGTAGATCAACTCGTGCACGCCTGCGGTCAAAGTGACGGTGGCACGTGTGTTCGAGTCGCCGGTTCCAGCGGGGAAGTAGACCTCATTCAGCGCGGTGGCACGGAGATTCCCACCACCGTCGATGCTCGAGAACGTCGTCTCGGGATTCGCAAAGCGGAGTAAGAAGCCATCGTCTGATCTGACCTGGAGGGTGTAGTCGCCCGCTGTCGGGGCGACCACGAAGGCCCGGGCGATCATAGCAATGTTGTCGGTCCCTCCGCCGTTCGGATCCCCGGGAAAGCCCTCAGTCGGATTGAAGCGCCCGGCGTCGACAGCATCGTCCGCGTGATTGAGGACGGGGAGGATCGTCGCAACTGCAGATGCGGGGTCAGCCACATCACGGAGGAAGTTCATCGTGTTCGTAAGGTCGCCCACTGCGGCATCATAATAGAGGTAGGTGGACCACCCGGCTTCGCCGTCGGCGGGAACCGGAGGGAGAATTGCTTCGGGAAGCTCACCCCAGAGACTGACTGGAACAAAGTTCGAAGTATCGCCCAGCAAGGTCCAATCTTGTGATTGGTTGACGTTGGTGAAAACACCGCTCACCCAACTGATTTCCTGGCTGGAACCGCCTGCGCCCTCGAATCCAAAGAACTCGACGAGGTAGTCACCGGCCGTCGGGAAATGACAGACCGCGAGGGCGTTGCCATCGCCCCCGTAGCTGGGGCGGTAAACAACGGAAGGATCCAAGGGATTCAGTTGGTTCACATTACCCCCTGCGACGGAGGCAAACGAGGCCCCCATGACCCGTAGTCCGAAGCCATCATCGCCGGCGACTCTCAGGGTGTAATCACCAATTGCAGCTTCCGCGATCGTGATCGTGGTCCGGGCGTAGGTGACATATTGGTCGTCATCGACACCTACGGTGTCAGCCAGGATGGGCAGATCGGGAGCCCAGTCACCTCTTGAGTCGGGGTTATCCGGATCGAAGTGGTTGACGTAAGGCTGCGGTGCCTGGGCACTGGGAGCGCCTGCTGTTGAGATGACGGTTTGGGCATCAATAAAACCCTGTTCTCCGGCACCGAGGGCTACGCCCAAGGTATCCAAAACGCTAAACTCCATGTAATCCCAACCCACGGTCGAATTGGGAGGAGACGGAAGCCCGGCCCGCAGCTCTGCGAGCAGAGGCAGGGAAGGTGCGGTCACGGAAACCTCGACATCTTCACTGCCGGTTCCGGCAGTGGTGCTCCCGCTTACCACAAGAGTGTAATTGGTGAAGGGCACCGGAGGGGCCGGGAAAGTATAGGCCAATGTCGTCAAGCCTTCTTCCTTCGTGATGTCAGGTGTGACCGTGAAACCATCGAGGGTCGCGGTCAGGGTTGCCGGATCGGCGTCGGCGACTCCTCCGGACCCCGCATCTGCAAGAACCACGGTCAGGACATCGGGCGCGGTGAAACTCGCACTTGCCACCGAGACAATGGTGGGAACAGTGAGACAAAGGTTTCCGTTACCGTAGACCTCCAGAGAAAGGGTGCCGCTTGAGACGTTCGCAATCGTCAGACCATCAGGCTGACCGTTTCCAGAAATGGTGTTCCGGATCGCAGGGAGAAGGGCGCGGAAGTTTGCCGCAGGAATTTTATCACTGAAATCATGTGCGAACGACACTTGTGTGCCGTCCCCAAGACCAGTGCCAAGATAAGACGCTTGGGTCGCATCAGCTCCTGCGGTGACACTATCTGCGCCGGTCCGGTCAAGGGCGTCCCACACTAGAATGGAATCGTCCCCGCCGCCACCTTCCCAGAAAACCATGCGGAAGCTCACCCATTCACCGTCATCATACTTGGCATCGCTGACATCAAGAGTCGCCTGGGCACCGCCACCATTTCCGGTTCCCGCTAGATTACTCCAGGAATTGTCGTTGATGAGGGCAACGCCATCGATCTCCAGATAGCAGAAATCATCGCAACCATCGTGGAAAAGGATGCTTTCAAGATTGCCGCGATCCGAGTCATTGGGGATGTGAATCTCTCCGGTCATCTCCACTCCATAGGAGTCCTGACCTCCCCCAAACGAACCAGGAACGGCTTGCGCGAAAAGATTGACACCTGCAGCATTCGTCGTCGTGTAAGCATTGGAAGCCCAGTGAATCTGTTCGATCTGCGTGCTGCCGGAGGGATTGTTGCTGGCGATGAAAGTCTCGACAGCAGCCAGGTTGCCGGGATTGCCACCCAGGTAGATGTCCGAATTGAGGACTCCAGCTGTCAATTGCGACGCTCCGATGTAGCGAACTTCCCAATCAATATCGACAAGATCAGGGGTTCCCAATTCAACCCCGCTCGCGGTCAGGGTCACCCCCGCCCCACTCAGCGAGAGATCACAACTCAACTCAACGGGAAAGGTCCCCAGTTCGGGATCGAAAGCATCGACCGAGAATTCTTCGAAGACCGCCGTATTGACGATGGGATTGATGTTGTGGGATTGATGGGCAAGACCGACCCAGACCTCACCAGCCATGTCAGGAGTGCCAGCTCTCTGGATGGCAGCGCTTCAGACGCCGGGAGCACCGCCATCATCGGGTGCCCAAGAGGAATACCATTGTCCCTCGTAGCGGTGTAAACCGAGCCAAATGGGGGTGTTTCGCACCGAGCCATTGAGCGTATTCTCGGCAAAGTTCCGATGCTCACCATCTTCGCCGGGACCCCGGTCGGTTCCGGCACCATCGTTGGGTCGGCCTTGCAGCAAGGTATCGGCAGGGTCGGCGCTGGCGGGATCGCCACCGGATTTGCGGATGTGCGCCACCGCAGCGGAGTTTGCGGAATTAGGCGTCTTCCTTGCCATGATTCCGGTGCGGCCCCATTCGCCGGCGAGAGATTCGAGCGGATCACCTGCGATCGAGACAGAGCGAACGATCACACTGAAGTTTTCATCAGCGGCGCGGCTTTGAGTGGCATCATAGATAAATGAACCGTTATCACTGGCACCCCAAAGATCAGTCCCTCCAGCAGTAAGAGTGTAGGTGCCGACGGCAGAACCATCATAGTTGGCACCACGAGGAGTGCCAGCTTCGCTGGCTGCATTGGAATTGGCGGCGTTGCCGAATTCCGCAAGTGAATCGAGTGTTTCCGCTCCCGCCGGGAGCAAAAAGTTCGTCACGAACAGGGCCGAATAAACGGCGTAACTTTTTAGCTTCATTGTGTCTATTTTATTGGTTTCGATTTCTTATTCGTATTCCACTCCCGTCACACTCGAAAACCGAATATGTCAATCATCGTGGATTTTTCGAATGCCGCTTGGGAGACAACCAGACAGAAAAAACATGACAAGAAAGAATCTCGTTTATGAAAATTTTTCATGAAACAATCTCAACCTATCGCATCGCGTGATGGTTCCAGCTTGCCGCTTTAAGGTTTCTTCGGGAGTCTGACGCCTCATGAACATGTCACCGAAACCAATTATTCCACTCGTGTCCGTGCGCTCCGCCCTCTTTCTTCTCCTCCTCTTTGGAATTTTGTCGTGCCGCGAGCAGGAAGAGAATTCACCGGCAAAAGTTTCGCTTGACAGCGAGCAAAAAGCGGAGAGTTCGGAGGATCTCCCTGCGCCGGGCTATGCCACCGTTCCCATGCTCACTGATCGGAGCGAGAATTCGCCACTCCGTGACGTTTTCAGCAAAACCGAGCCAGGGGAGGATCCCGCTTGGCATTCGGAGGTTTTGGCCGAAGAAGCCAAGCAAAAGCTCAAAAAGATAGGCCAGCTCCTGTTCGCCGACCCAGACGGGCCCATCTCGGCAGGCCACTTTTCGGACTGGGTCGGCGCAGACTTCCACGGCGGGCCAATGCGCCCCGAACTCGTCGAGGTTTTTCGTGACGGGGTCTTCGTGGTCTCTCGGAAAACGGATCCCCGAACGGATCAGGCCTCCGAAACCCCACAAAGCGGATTTCTCTCGGCGGTTGAAGAATGGCGGGCATCCATCACCCCTGCGCGCGCCGACGAAGGCGAGCCCTTACGCTGGAAAGTGATTGCGGTTGATCTGAAAACCGGGAGTGAAAACTTCTCAACCACGGTGCGTCTGGAAGTGGACGGAACTACTCCGGGAGGAGAGCGCCTTTCCCAAGTCATCGAGCTCGCGTGTCAGTGGGGCGGGGACGAATCGAGTCTCCTTCTTGCCTGGGAGATCAGGCGCTTCGAAGAGATCCGCGTTCTTTCCAAAACCCATGGGAATCGAGCGGCGCCCTTTGTTGACCGAACCCCCGGATTAATGCAACGGAGTGATACTTTTACCGATCAACTCGCGCGCGGCGCCGATTATTGGTATGGGAATTTCGATGTTGCCTTTGGCATCCAGCAGGGCAATCAGGGCCTCTCTATTTGTGATATCAATTCTGATGGCCGGGAAGATCTCTTCGTCTGTCAACCGGCCGGCCTTCCTTCAAGAATGTATCTTCAGGGAGACGATGGAACCTTACAGGATTTCACCGACGAAGCCGGCCTGACCTGGCTCGACGATGCCCGGAGCGCCTTGTTTGTCGACCTGGATGGGGACGGCGACGAGGACCTCGCCTTGGGACTTGGCTATTCTCTGACCTTGCATGAAAATGATGGCGCCGGACATTTTCGCTTTCGCGTGGAAATCGAGATGTTCTCGTGGCCCTCGAGCATTGCCGCCGCTGATTATGACAACGACGGTGATCTTGATATTTATGTCTGCGGATACACTCCACGGGGTGACGTCGCCCCCGGTGATCTCTTCGCAAATCCCGTCCCCTACCAAGACGCCAACAATGGCGCCCGCAACTTTTTCATCGAAAACCAGGGTCTCTTTGATTTTAGCGACGTCACTGCCGCGCGTGGTCTTTCCCAAAACAATCGCCGCTTTTCTCTCGCCGCAAGTTGGGAAGACTACGATCAGGACGGGGATCAGGATCTCTATGTCGCCAATGATTTTGGCCGTAATAATCTTTACCGGAATGAGGTGCGGGAAGACGGCTCGCGGCAGTTTGTCGATGTCGCGGCAGAGGCCGGGGTGGAAGATGTTGCCGCTGGGATGTCGGTTTCCTGGGGCGACTACAATCGCGATGGCTTGATGGATCTTTATATCAGTAATATGTTTTCCTCCGCCGGGGGGAGGATCGCCTTTCAAGACCAATTTAAAACCGCCAGCGATGACGAGGTGCGCGCGCAACTCCAGCGCCATGCCCGGGGAAATACCTTATATCAAAATCTTGGCGATGGCACCTTTGAGGACGTCAGTGAAGCCTCCGGCGTCACCATGGGGCGTTGGGCCTGGGCCTCGCACTTCGTGGACTTAAACAATGACGCGTGGGAAGACCTCGTGGTGACCAATGGTTTTTACACCGCCAAGGACAGCGGCGACTTGTGAAGTTTCTTCTGGCGGCAGGTCGTGTCGCGCTCACCCGGTGAAGATGCCAGTTCCGACGAGATCCGCGCCTACGATGTCGGGTGGGCCGCCACCAATCAACTGATCCGGGCCGGGCGCTCTTTCAGCGGCCGGGAACGCAACTGCGCCTTCCTCAATCTCGGATATGGAAAACGCTTTGCCGAGATTTCCTCCGCCAGCGGGCTGGACTTTGCCGACGACGGGCGCGGACTCGCGCTGAGCGACTGGGATCACGACGGACGCGTCGATCTCTGGATGATGAATCGCACCGGGCCACGGCTCCGCTTCGTGAAGAACGAGCTCGAAACCGAAAACCATTTTGTGGCCTTTCGGCTCGCCGGAGAAAATAGCAATGGTGCTGGGATCGGCGCGCGCGTCCAGGTGATTTTAGAATCCCACCAAGCCGATTCGCCCGCCCTCGTCAAAACCCTGCGGGCCGGCAGTGGATACCTCTCGCAATCGAGCATGACGCTGCATTTCGGACTCGGGAGTAAAGAAGGGTCCATGATTCGGGCCGTCGAAGTGCAGTGGCCAGGGGGCAAGCTGGAAACCTTCACCGGGGCCGCTGCCAATCAACACTTCATTCTCCGGCAAGGGGAAGGCGTCGCGACACCTTGGCAGCCACCCGCAGTCTCGCCCGAGGCTCTTAGCGCCGTCCTCGCTGATTCTCTGGTTCCCCCAGAAGTCCCGTCCCGGGTCGTCCTCCTGAGACCCCCGCCAATTCCGGCCCACCTGACTTTCACGAACTCCTCGGGCCAAGAAGAACCCCTCTCCGACCGTTTCGGCAAACACCCGATTGCCCTCCATTTGTGGGCGACCTGGTGCCCCAACTGCCACACGGAATTGCGAGAATGGGCCGCCGCTGCCAAGGATCTCGCCCACGCCGGAATCGAGGTGCTCTCGATCTGTGTCGATGAACCCGGCGAAGATCGTCGCGCTGATCTCGCGCGAGCGAAAGCGCTGGCAGCAGAATTGGGATCCCCTTTTGAAGTCGGACTTGCCAATGCCGTTTTGATCGAAAACCTCAATATCCTCCAGCGCACCTTCATCGGTCGGCAGAGTGACTTCCCCATTCCCGCCACCATCCTTGTGGACCAATCCGGCAGGGCCAGCGTGCTTTACAAAGGACCGGTTTCGACCAGCCAGTTGGCCGGGGACGCGCGAGTTTGTGGCGCAGATTCCTCGAAAATTCTGGCCCACGCCATCCCCTACGCAGGCAAGTGGAAGACCCCTCCAAAAGGTCTCTCTCCCCGATCACTCGCGGTGAAAATGATCGCCAACGGAATGCTCGAGGAGGCCCGCGCCTACCTCCATCAGCTCCTTCCATGGTATGAGGAATTACCGGATCCGGAATCCCGCAACGAAGCCGCCGAGTGCCAGCGTATCCTCGGGGCCATCGCGCACGAAAAAGGCGAACTTGAGACCGCCATGACCCATTACCTTAGGTCACTGGAAATCATTCCTGACCAAAAACCGGTGCGCACTGAATTGATGCGCGTCTACCTGAGAACGGATGAGATCGGCAAGGCCGCGGAGCAAGTGGAGGCGATTCTCGCGCAGCAAAGAAACGACTTTGAAAACCTCGCCCAACTCGGAAAACTGCGGCAACAACTGGGCCGGAAGGAACAAGCAATCTCGCTCTTCCGCGAGTCTCTTGCCCTGCGTTTCCATCCGGAAACAAGCGCCGATCTGGCAGACCTCCTGCGTTCTCAGGGGAAATCCGCCGAAGCTCTTGTGCACTATGCCGCCTCCCTCAAGGTCCGCCCACAGCACGCCTTGACCGCAAACAACTTCGCCTGGATTCTTGCCACCCATCCCGACCCGGCTTTGCGCGATGGCGCCAAAGCCAAACATTGGGCCCAAATCGCCTGCGATGCCACCGACAACAAAATCCCCCCCCTCCTCGGAACCCTCGCAGCTGCGCACGCCGAGTTGGGGCAGTTCGAGCGCGCCCTCGAGATCTCAAAAATAGCTCTTATCTCCGCGCGCGGATATCAAAAGGAAGACCTCGCCAAGCGCCTCGCCGGTCGCATGAAATCCTACCAAAACCAAAAACCCTTCCGTGACCCCTCCCTCCGTGAGAAGCCCGAGGAGACGGAGAAAAAAACCTCCGCCGAAGATGTTGAAAAATGAAGTCGATCAATCAACCTCACAAAACACAAAACACAAAGCCGAGATCTCTCCGCTCATCGCAAAAGTGACAGAAATGATCATCCCCACCGCCACTTTCCAAAATACCAGTCTGGAGGAAGCGCTTGAGTTTCTCAAAGTCAAAACCCGGGAGCTAAGTCCCGAGCCCGAGGAAGAACGCACGCTTTTGAACTTTTTTATCCACACAGGTGAAGTGGAATCGAGCGGGACCCTGAGAAGAAGGGCGCAAATTTCAATTGAGCGCTCTCTGCAGAGGAAGAGGAACCTCACCCCCTTATTTCAGAAGCTGAATCTTCGAGATATTCCGTTTTCAGTCGCGCTGCAATCCTGTCGCAACGCCGCTCGACTGGAATCCTCGGTCGAGGGACAGGAAGTGACCATTTCTACTCTCGATAAGAAATAATGGGATCATCCCCCATGGCACCATCCCAGAGAACGAATCAAAGGTTGATCGCCCATCGGAAGACGCCCGATATCTGCCCCAATTGGCCTACTCGCGCTTTTTGATTCTAAATTCCGCTTTCCTCGACTAACCCTCCCGCGTGCTTGCCGTCAAAAACCTCCGCGTGGAATTCGGACCCCGCGTTATTTTTAAAGATCTCACCTTTTCCATCGGGGATAAGGAACGCATTGCCTTCGCCGGCCATAACGGCGCCGGCAAGTCCACCCTCATGAAATGTATCGGGGGCGTCCTCCTCCCGAACGGCGGCGAAATCAACAAGCCCAAGCACCACCGCATCGGCTACCTCCCCCAGGAAGGCATCCACATCAAGGGCATCTCACTCTACGAGGAAACCGAATCCGCCTTCGCCGAGACCAAAAAAATCCAGGAAGACATCGACCGCTACGCCGCCGAACTCGAGGACCTCGACCCCCGCTCGTCGCCCTTCTCCGACCTCCTCAACAAAATCGGCGAACTCGAACTCCGCCTCGACGGCCACGATCCCGCCCGCATGCGCCCTAAAATCCAAGCCGTCCTCACCGGTCTCGGCTTCAAGGCTGAAGACTTCGACCGCGATTGCGGCGAATTCTCTGGGGGCTGGCAAATGCGCATCGCGATGGCCAAGCTTTTCCTCGCCGAGCCCGAAGTCCTCCTTCTCGACGAGCCCACCAACCACCTCGACATCAACGCCCAAAGCTTCATGGAGTCCTATCTCCACGGCTACAAAGGCGCCATCGTCCTCATCTCCCACGACCGCTCCATGATGGACGGCCTCACCACCCGCACCATTGCCTTCCACCACGGCCGCGCCGAGGAATTCACCGGAAACTACTCCTCTTACGAGACCCAACTCAAAGACCGCCAGGACAACCTCCGCAAACAAAAAGTCAACCAAGACCGCGAGATCGCCAAGACCGAGCAGTTCATCAACCGCTTCCGCGCCCAGGCCAACAAAGCGTCGCAGGTCCAGTCCCGCATCAAGCATCTCGCCAAAATCGAACGTATCCAGATCGACTCCCAGGACGCCGTGATGTCCTTCCGCTTCCCCGATCCTCCCGCCTCGACCCACCTCGTCGCAAAGCTCGAAAAAGCGGCCCAACAATACGGCAACCTCGTCGTTTTTAAGGAACTCGACCTCGAAGTCACCCGCGGCGAAAAAATCGCCATCGTCGGTCCCAACGGCGCAGGGAAATCGACCTTTTGCCGCATGATTACCGGCGAAGAACCCCCGTCCACCGGCGACCACGAACTCGGCCCAAAATCGCGCCCCTCCTTCTTCAACCAAAACCACGCCGACGAACTCGACCCCGACCTCACCGTGATCGAAACGGTCGAGCAAATCCAAACGCGCGGCTCCAAGATGACGGCGCGCGATGTCCTCGGGTGCTTCCTCTTCAAAGGCGACGACGTCTTCAAAAAAGTGGGCGTCCTCTCGGGAGGCGAGCGTTCCCGCGTCGCCCTCGTCCGCATGCTCGTCCGCCCCGCCAACTTCCTCATTCTCGACGAGCCCACCAACCACCTCGACATGCAATCGCAGGACATCCTGCAAAAGGCCCTCATCGACTACCCCGGCACCCTCTTGATCGTTTCCCACAACCGAAACTTCCTCGATCCCATCGTCCAAAAAACGATGGAGTTTCGCCCCAAAGAAGACCCGAGAATGTTCGCCGGAAATCTCACCTACTACCTCGAAAAAATCGAAGAAGAGGAAGGGAGCGCGGGCCTCTCGCCGGGATCTCCCGCCGCCAGTGCCCCCTCAGCGCCCAAGGCCGCCCCTCAGCAAAAAGGCCCCAAGCTCAACCCGAAAGAACGCCGCAAACGCGACGCCGCAAACCGCGAAAAGCGCAACAAGGTCCTCAAGCCCATGCAATCGGAGTTTGGAAGAGTCGAAAAAACTATTGCCGAACTCGAAGCCTCCCAGACGATCCTGACCGCCCACCTCGAATCTCCCGAAGTCTCCTCCGACCCCGAAAAACTCCGTGAGACCACCAACGCTTACGAGAAGCTCGCCAAAAAACTCGAGACCTCCTTCTCCAAATGGGAAGATCTCAGTGCCCAAATCGAGAAACTCGAAGCCGAACTCACTCCCTGAGAATTCTCAAATTCAACTTGACGACAAGGCGTCCAAAGGATGGCTGCTTTGACCTGATCCCTCTCCGCGTCCGCCTTCGGAGTGTTCGCCTCGGTAATAGAGAGACTCAGGAGGAAGCTCGTATCGGCGTAAATCATCGGACCGCTCATCGTCAAGTTCGCGGAGATAAAGAACTTCATTCACGCCATCAGTCACTTGATCCGTTCCGATCCGTTTCCGCATCGCCCGGAAATCTGGCATGGTGACCTTGCGCGGTGCAGGCTCCCGATAGGGCACGATCTTGGCCGTCTTCACTCCTCGCTTGGTCAGGATAATTTCCTCACCCGCTTCCACTTCTTTGATAAGTTTCGCGAGGTGATATTGCGCTTCTCGCATTGTCGCGGTTCTCATTGTTTAACAACACAACGCACACTTCACTTCGAGTCAGTCCTCCTCTTTTGCCATTAGACCTGACACCCTGCCCCGCACACGCTAGCGTCTTCATCACCGAATATGCCTCACCTTTTCCACCCCACCAAAATCGGAGCAGAAACCTTCGCCCTCATGGACCTCAACCACCCACGCGTCGAAGATGACATCATGGCCGACATGAGCGCGGGCGTTGCCGTCTATTATGACCGTCGCTGGGAGACGACAGGTGTCCTCACCGAGTGGTTGGCGCAAAACATCGACCTCTTCCGCGAGAAAGGCGTCCTCATTCTTGGTGCCGGAGTCGGATCTGAAACCCTCATCCTCGGTCGTCACGCCTCCCACATCTGGGTCAACGATCTTTCGCCAGTCGCGGTCACCCTCTGCTTGGAACAACTTGCCGAAAACAAGATCACCAACGCAACCTCCTTGGTGGGCCGATACGAACAGCTCGACCTCCCCGAAGTCGACCTCGTGGTCGCGAGCTTCCTCGTTTATAACGACGACACCTATCAAGCGATGAGTTCCTTCATGGATGATCACAAAGGTGATCTCATCCTCGTCAACGAACGCCTCGCGCCCTTCCCCAAGCTCCTTTCCGAGCGCCCTCACAAAATCCTCTTCGAGAAAGAGGCCGCCCTCGGCGTCCATTTCCGGTGAAAATAATTCACACGGTCAGCTCACCTTTCGGTATTGAAATTTGCCACTTCACCAAAAAACAATTCCGAGACTTTCGGCTCTTTCCACAAGAGCCCCGCAAGCTGGGTTCTCCCCATCAATTTTTCAGACGAAGGAAGCTTCCAGATTAAGGATGTGCCCTTTTTATTCAGAAAGCAATTTAAGGCCTTATCTTTGGCGTGAATTCGAAAATATTTTGAGTCCTGGTACCAATTGATTCCGTCGAACATCCTCTCCTTCCCCAAAGTTTTCCGGACTTCCCAAATTGTTCGCTTTTTATCCCTCGCCTCCTTGATCGCAGCAACCAGCACCAGATCAAGAGGATGAATCCCATCGCCCTTCTGTTCCAGCTCAGCACCTTTCTCACCCTTTTTAAATTCGAACCTCCCCGGTTTCCAATACCCCTCCGCCCAACGAATCCCCTGTGGCGGAATGCGATCGCGAACTTCCTTCCCCTCACTCAACTGAAACACCTGCCCCATCGGAGTCTTCCCGGGCCGTGCACCCCAAGTGAATTCCCCATGCCCCCAATGCGAACCAATCACCAAGAGATCAAACTTCACCAACTTCCCCCTCTCAACCGCCAAGTGACCTCGTAACTCACCCTCATACCCCAACTTCCCATCCGCTGAATCGATCAAAAAATCTCCGCTCATTTTTCCTTTTCCATCCACTTTCAAAGACCATTTTTTAATCTCGTCATTCTTCCAATCCCGAGGCTCTCCGCGCGTATTGTCTCGCAGGTGAAACCGAGCAATCCGCAGCCCAAGCCACGCAGGAACTTCTCCCCCACCCTCCGCGATCAGCTGGCCCAACTTTTCCACCTCGGCCTGTTGAAACCACAGATGATCCACCGCCGCCTGGTTCCCCACCTTATCTGCCGCTAGCTTTTGCAAACGTCCCTCGCGCGCTTCAAGGCATCTCGTGAAAACCTTCACAATCTCTCCACCTTCCGGCAGTTCGTGGTGATAGCGCTCATCACTCTTCCCCTTCTCGGGAACCTCCACCGTCTTCTCCACTTCCGGCAAAGCCTCCCACTTTTTGAGAGCTTCCTTCATCATCGCCAAGCGCTTCTCCGGCCCACGGTTATTATTAAACCCCAACAAGGTGCCCTTCGCGGTAAAGACATAATGCCCCTGCTGCGTCTGGTTCGGATCCCGCGGCCCTTGGCTCGCCACCTTGCGGAAAAACTTGCCAACCTCATCCTTCCGCCGCCGTTGATACCAATCATCCGCCGCCACCGCGACGAACTCCTCCTTCAGCAACTTCTGCACGTCCTCATTCGCAAAGACCAACAACCTGTCAGCCACGCCATTGTTTCAGACGCAGCCCAAAGGATGCCCATCCATCTCCCAAAGGTAAATCGGCTTGCCCGTCTTCGCCGCCTCCCGACGGGCCTCCCAAAGATCGGTCTTCCAGTCAATCTGCTGCCAAGCCGATTCATCGGCCGAGGGTAAGATCTCCGTCACTACCGCTTCCCCGCTTGGCTTGGCTTGGGCACACAGAACGCCCAATCCCATCACTAAAATCGCTGAAAAAATCTTCATCGGCTGAGCCTAGCGACAAAATCACAACTCGACACTTTAAAATATTCTTGAAGTGGAGAGCGGGCAAGAATTCCCGATCGCCAGATTCCCTCGCTCCTGCTTGCCAGATCACCCCCTCAAGACCAAGGTCTCGGCATGTCGAATCTCAATGTCCTTGGCGGTGACTTAATGTCCTGCTCCACCGATCCCATGACGGGCTACTTTCGCGATGGCAGCTGCCGCACCGGAGCGGGCGATCGCGGCCTCCATTGCGTCTGCGCAGTATTGACGGCGGAATTTCTCGAATACAGCCGGAAGCAAGGAAATGACCTCATCACCCCGAGACCCGAGTTCTCCTTTCCCGGACTCAAACCCGGCGACCACTGGTGCCTCTGTGTCCTTCGCTGGAAAGAAGCCTTTGACCAAGGATGCGCTCCCAAGGTCGACCTCTCCGCCACCTCGGTGGTGTCACTTGAGTTTGTCGATTTGGAGGACCTTAAGGCTCATGCCGTCTAGGGGCCGCCAAATTCGCCTTTCAAGAAAGCGAGCCCACGTCTCATCTCAGCAGCGATCATGAAGGAAGACTATCATCAGACGCAATTTGTCACCGAACTCACCAAGGGAGCAATTCCGGACCACTTTTTTATCGTGACCGCCCATAACCCCTTTGGAGGGAGAGCGACCGAGACCGAGAACTCGGAAATGAATGGCGTTCTTCTGGCGCAGATTCGGAACTTGGGGTGGCACCACTTCCCGGTCACGGGCCAATGCCAAGACCATGCCGAAGCAGGATACGGAGTCGTCTGCACCCGCACCGAAGCGATCATGCTTGGGGAGGAATTCCGACAGGATGCCATTTACGAAGTTCGCGATGACGAGGTCATCCTCGTCGCTTGCAAAGGAAAAGAAGAAGACCAGACCATCGGTCGCTGGTCGGAACTGCAGGCCCCGCTTTCATGAGCAAGCCTCCCCTCGTCACCGCTGCCGATGACCTTCGCAAGGAACTGCGTGGCCTCACTTTTCCCGCGCCCGTGGCCTGCACCTACAACCCGCTCGAATACGCCTGGGATTGTCACCGCGCTTACCTCACCCGTTTTGGCCGTGGTCCGAAAAAAGCGCTTTTCCTCGGCATGAACCCCGGACCTCACGGCATGGCGCAGACCGGCGTGCCTTTCGGCGAAATTGCGCATGTCCGCGATTGGATGGGCCTCTCCGGGTCCGTCGAAAAACCTGACCCTGAGCACAAAAAACGGCCGGTCACCGGCTTCGCTTGCGAACGCTCGGAAGTCTCCGGGCGCAGACTCTGGGGGCTCTTCGCCGAGCTCTTTAATTCAGCCGAGCACTTTTTCGAGGACCACTTCGTCGCCAATTTTTGCCCCCTTGTCTGGATGAAAGACACCGGGGCCAATCTCACCCCGGACAAGCTCCCGCGCGACTGCATGGAACCCGTCGAAAAAGCCTGCCGAAAACACCTCGCGCGCATCATTGAAATCCTCCAACCCGACACGCTCATCGGAGTCGGAGCCTTCGCCGAAAAGCAGCTCGCGGCCGTCAAAAACGAAAACCACGAGCTCGGAAAGATCCTGCACCCTTCTCCGGCCTCGCCCGCTGCCAACCGCGACTTCGCCGGCACCGCGACCCGCCAATTGAAGGAGCTTGGAGTCGTCTAGCGTTGGCATCAACCAAGCTTAAACTTACGAACCTTGCCCAAGGCCGCCACTGCCGCCGAGAGGAAAAGTTCGTTCGAGCCGGGGTGGATGTAGATCATATTTACGAACTCGCGGACATCGTTCTTGAGATGGATCAACATGAGAACCTGATGCATCAGCGTCGAGGACTCCGGTCCGATGAGGTGACAACCCAAAATCGCGTAGTCGTGAGGTGAGACCAGCAATTTAATCCTCGGGTATTCGAGACGGCTCGCCATGGCACGGGCACTCGCCAACCAATCCTGATGAACCGCGACATAATCCGTTCCTGCTGATTTTAAATCTTCCTCGGTGAATCCGACTGACGCCACCTCCGGATGCGAGAAGATGGCATGGGCAATCGTGCGTTCATCGATCGCACCTTCTTTCCCCTTCACCAACTTCTCGCGGAGATAGTGCACCTCGTAGGAAGCGGCGTGCTGAAGCATGTAGCGCCCATTGACATCTCCCGCAGCATAGATTCCCGCAACTGACGTCTCGAGATGCTCATTCACCGGGAGAAAGCCCCGCTCGTTCGTCGAGAGACCGGTCTTTTCAAGATCTAGGGACGGGGTGTTGGGCCGTCTTCCGATTGCAAACAAAACGCGCTCGGCTGTATAAATCTCCGTTTCACCATTCACCTCAAAAGTGGCCGTAAAACGAGAGCCTTCGTATTTGAGATCGGTCAACGACGCTCGCAAATGGGTCTCCACTTCTTTCGTGAATTCCTTGGAAAAAGTTTTCTCAATATCCGAGTCGGCCCGACCGAGGAGCTTCGCTCCTCTTGCGAAGAGCTTCGTCTCGACACCGATTCCCGAAAAGAAGGCACTCATCTCAGTCCCGATAAAGCCACTCCCGATCACGAGGATACTCTTGGGGGGGGCCTCCTTCATCGGGAAGAGATGATCACTGGTCCAAACGGGCAGTTCGGCAAAGGGCGGAGGGGTAGGATCAGAGCCGGTCGCCACCACGATCTTCTCTGCGGTCATGGTGCGGCCTCCGGCCGCGATCGTCTTCTCACCCACAAAGCGACCCTCACCTCGAATGAGAATCACGCCGGAACCTTTCACCCGGTCTTCATAACGCCCATCGACCCCTTCGATCCATTCGTTGACCCGATCGAAAACGGCCTGCGCATCGGTGCCCTCGTAGGTCGCCTTGGTAAAGTGCCGGTGGGCATGCTTGACCTGCCGCGCGGCCTCAGCAAATCCAATGAGGAGCTTCGAAGGAACACACCCGCGATTCGGGCAAGCCCCGCCAAGCTTGTCGCGCTCGACCAAAGCGACTTTTTGCCCCGCTTTCGCGGCCGCAATGGCCAGCGCCGAAGCCCGTCCGCCACCGAGGACAATGAGATCAAAGTCTTCATTCATGGGAGGCCAGAAGGTGCTGGAAGGTCTTCCGGAATTTCGCGACCTTCGGCGAAATCACGGCCTGACAATATCCCTGTTCGGAATTGTCATTGTAGTAATTATTGTGATCTCCCGGGGCTGGATAGAAGACTTCAAAGCGCTTCACCTCAGTCACAATATCGGAGTCGTAAACGTCCGCGAGTTCCTCAAAGATATCTTCGGCAATCCGGCGTTCCTCATCGGTTCGATAGAGGATGGTGCTGCGGTATTGCGTTCCGACATCCGCTCCTTGTGCATTCAAGGTGGTGGGATCATGCGTCCCCATATGGACTCGCAAAAGCTCTTGGTAGGAAATCACTTCGGGATCGTAGTTGATCTGAATCACTTCGGCATGGCCGGTTACGCCTGCGCAAACATCCCGATAAGTGGGATCGACCACTTGGCCGTCGCTGAAGCCGCTTTCGATGGCAACCACCCCTTTCAAGTGTTGAAAGACCGCTTCAGTGCACCAATAGCATCCCCCGCCAAAGGTCGCGACCGCTTCGGTTTCCGCGACCTTCTGCAACGACACCGCATTCATGCAATACCGCAGGCCGCTCGGTTCCGGACCATCGGGAAAAACGTGTCCGAGGTGGGCCTCACAGGTATTACAGAGGGTCTCGATTCGCTCCGCGCCGAGGGAACCGTCCTGATGATACGAAATGGCATTCTCCTTCGCCGGCTGGGTGAAGGAAGGCCAACCGGTTCCGCTGTCAAACTTCTCTCCGGCATCGAAAAGAAGGGTGCCGCAACACACGCAGCCATACTTCCCGGGCTCAAAGAGTTCGCACATCCCGGAACTGAAGGGCCGCTCGGTGCCGTGTTGCCGGGTCACGTAAAATTCTTCCTCGGTGAGTTGTGCACGCCACTCGTCTTCGCTTTTACGAACGTCACGATCGGGCTCGGGATTTCCTTCGGCGGCAAATTTGATGATATCGTTCCAGTGGAGCATGGTTTTGGTTGTTTGAGGCTTTTACAAGGAACCTTATTCCAGGCGAAAATCAAGTTTAGCGACGTCGGCGAGCTTGCAGAATACAGTGCCGTGATCGTTTCGATTTTTCGTGGGGCTTGGAGGGAATTTCCTCCACCTGAAAGCCCGATTTTATCAAGAGCTTTTTAAACTTGGGGGCGGGTTCGGAAAGCCAGTAGGCCACGCATCCTTGCGGCGTGATGACATTGCGAAGCTTGCCCAGAAACCCCGGCGAATAGAGGCGCGAATTCCCCTTGGTAATGAGATCGTCAGGAGTGTTATCAATGTCGAGAAGGAGCGCGTCGTAAGAACCTGATTTGGCATCAGAAACAATATTGTAGAGATCTCCCTGAATGATATTGGTGCGAGGGTCATCCAAAAGAGGCCCGTTGTGTTCGACCAGGAAGGTCCGGTTCCACTCGATCAAGGGTGGCATCAATTCCGCGACATCGACATCCGCCGGACTCCCCACCAGCTCGAGGGTTCTCTTCAGCGTAAATCCCAGCCCCAAACCACCGATGAGAATCTTAGGATGCACCGGTCGCGATCCCTTTCCCTCCCGCAAAGCCTGGCATCCCACATCCGCCAGCATTTGCTCGGAATAGGTGAGCGCCGTGCTCATGAGCTCGAACCCGTTATACTTCAGGTAGATTTTGCCATCATGCTCATGGAGCGAATAATGAGTGCCGTCCGGCATCGTTGACTCCGCGAGTTTCACGTAGGGCTTCATTTCCGTGACCTTCACCGCTGGAGCGCCGGGAGCAAGGCAAACCCTATCGGGACCTCAACTTTATGAGCGATTCTGCGAGCGCATCACCCACTAGAAAGTAGCTCTCGGCATTCCCACACCAATGGTGACCATGACCGGTATTTGGCGATAATTCCTTGGGACGGGCAAATTCTTTCGTCGTCACAAACTGCCCAAAGGCAATTCCTGCTGTTCCTTTCCTCTGGGCTGCTCGGAAAACGGCCATCGCTGACCCCTTGGGCGCTTCCCCACCATTGCCCAGTTCGCCAACCACCATGGGAAGCTTTGCATCGTGAAATTCCTTGCGAATATCCCCGGCCAGGTTGCTCAGATTTTCGGCATACTCGGCGGTCGCTTCTTTCGACCCCATATCGTTCCAACCCTGCATCCAGGCAAACCCGGCGAGTTCATAGGTATCGCGGGGGAAGTGTTTCAGCTCCGCCCGGATCTCGGCGATCATTTGCGTGTAGTAAGGTCCGGTCACCCCGCCCGAACTTGGCGGCCGAAAATCCTTTTGCAGGCTCTTTCCTCCCCAAGCGGTTTTAATGAGGAGCACGGGGTCATCGAAATGCTCCCCCATGACATGTCCAAATTGAAGCTCGGGGCCGATGTGACTCTCCCCGCCATATCCGGTGTAACCGACCGTGAGCGGACCACGCCTCACCTTGCCCGACGACTTAAAGCTGATTTCGACATCGTCCCGGACCGTCCAATTCCCCTCCCCATCACGGAGGTGCTTCATGAGATCTTTGCTCGGTGAATGCGCCATCGACCATTCCAAATTCCCCTTCCCCCCGTTGTAGAATTCTGGGTGATCCATCGAGACGACACCCTGACCTTGCATGTTGGATTGGCCTGCCAGAATAAAAACCCTGAGGGTCTTTTTCGCCAACTCCTTCACGAGCCAGGGCGCGACTTTTTGGAACCAGGCCTGACCATGGGCCTTGAGCCCCTCGCCGCTGAAGTGAATCCCCTTCCCTCCGTGATCCCGATTCGGTCCCACCAACTGATCGGAATCCGGCCCTGCGAGGGCCTTGCCCGAATCCCAAAGCGCTTTTTGAGCCGCCCTGATCTCCGGCGACCCGGGGTCATCCACACTGTGGTAACTCACCTGCGCCACGAACCAGGGACACTCCCAGTCCAGGTCGCGGCGCGTCGCGGTGATCAGATCAGCAAGATACTGACGATACAGGTCACCAGCGAGCGTCCGGGAGGGATCCCTTTGATTGGCATCGGACTCACCTTGATGCCAAAGCACGGCGCGGAATCCAAAACGCCCGAGTGGTTTCAACCTCGAAAGCAAATTTGCATACGTTTTGCCATCACTCATCCACGCCCCGTCAGGATGCTTCGAGACCTTGCTCAAAATCGTGGGGGGATTGGGAAATCTGGCCCCTTGCGGGAGCCATTCCCGCACACTGGTGGCACCCACGCCCGTGGTAATCATTCCTATCGGAACCTTAAACCGCTTCGCCAAGGCATCGGCGAGTGACGGAATAAAGCTCCCACCCTGCCCGCTCGCACCACGCTGGGGATCATGGGCAATCTTCCACGTTCTGCCATCAAAGTTTGAGACCAAGCCGCTTGCGACCTTTTGCTTTTCTTCCCCGTGATTGGCCGAGTTCGATTGCCCTGCGATCACAAAAACCTCTCCCACTCCCACGTGCGCCACTTCGGCAACCTCGACAATTTCGTCACCGACCCTGGTCCGGATTTCCAAACGATACCACCCCCCTTGAGCCCTCAGGCACTCGGCATAAAATCGCCTCTCGCCTTCCGCAATTTTCGCCAACTCCTGCCATCCTTCTTCGTTGAAGCGGGCCTCCAGCGAGGTCCCCTTTGCGGCAGCTTGGGCAAGCTCACCTCTCACCGGCACCCGCCCAAAAAATGGGCTGTTCCGTTGCACCACCTGATAATCGAGCGGCGACTGAAGCTTGATGACAGCGGGTGCGGCCGACACCGCCGAGGCCAACGAAAGAAGATAGCCGATGATAATGAGAACGCTTTTCATGAATCGAATTGGAATGCCGCCCGGAGGAGCCTCACGGTCGGCGGGTTAGAATAAACGATACGGATCCGGAACAAGAAGCTTTATCAATGAAGGGGGAGATTCTCTTTCCCCATTCTTTGCCCGACAATCGAAATCAGTTTGCTAGGCTCGGCCCATGAAAAGGTTCGCCTCAATAGTTGTTCTCCTCACTTCCTTTCCTTCGCTGTGCCAAGCAGAGGACAAAATGAATGTCCTCTTCATCATCTCGGATGACCTGACCGCGACCGCTTTGTCCTGTTATGGCAACAAGGTTTGCCAAACGCCAAACATCGACCGCCTCGCCTCGCAAGGAACACGTTTCACAAAAGCCTACTGTCAGGGAACCTACTGCGGTCCCTCTCGGGCCTCATTCATGAGCGGATACTATCCGCACGCCATCAAGATGCTCGGCTACGGATCACCGCGCCCTGCCATCGGAGACCGTGCCACCTGGGCCCAGCACTTCAAAAACTCGGGATACCACACCGCACGCGTTTCCAAAATTTTCCACATGGGAGTGCCCATCGGAATCGAGAAAGGCACCGACGGCGCCGACGACCCGGCCTCCTGGACCGAACGCTTCAATTCACAAGGCCCCGAATGGCGCGCTCCCGGCGATGGCGAAACGCTCGAAAGCAATCCTGACGGGAACAAACCCGGACCTGTCGGCGGCAACACCTTCGTCGTGGTCGAAGCCGATGGCGACGACCTCGTTCACTCGGATGGCAAAACGGCCAAGAAGGCCGCCCAACTGATCGCCCAGCGCAAAAATGACAAAAAACCCTTCTTCCTCGGAGTGGGATTTGTGCGACCACACGTTCCCTTCGTGGCCCCTCGCCGAGACTACAAAGCCTTCCTTCCCTACGAAGGAATGGCGCTCCCTGAAAAAGTCGCGGGCGACTGGGACGACATTCCCAAGGCCGGCATCAACTACAAAACGAGTAAGAACATGAAGATGGATGTGCGCCGGCAAAAAAAAGCAGTCGGCGGCTACTACGCATCGGTCGTCTATATGGACCGCATGGTCGGCCAGGTTCTCAATGCCCTCACCGAAGCCGGCCTCGATGACAAGACCATCGTCATTTTCACGAGCGACCACGGCTACCACCTCGGCGAACACGACTTCTGGGCCAAGGTCAGTCTGCATGACGAATCGGCAGCGGTCCCCCTCATCATTCGTGTCCCCGGCAAGAACCCTGCCGTTTGCAACTCGCTTGTCGAACTCCTCGATCTCTACCCTTCCCTTTCAAAAATGTGCGGATTGGAAATTCCCGCCCGCCTTCAAGGCAAGGATTTCTCACCCGTCTTTGACGATCCCAAACACGAAGTCCGCAAGGCTGCCTTCAGCGTAAACGGCAAAGGCTACTTACTCCGCGAACACGACTGGGCCTACATTCAATATGGCAGGGAAGGGAAAGGCGGCGAAGAACTCTTCGACATGAAGAAAGATCGCCTGCAATACACCAACCTCGCCGGAGACCCGGAGCATCAGGACGTCCTCCAACGTTTCCGCACGCAGATGAAAGCCAAGCTCGGGGCCGTCCGCGATAATGATCTCGGCCTCAAGTATGAACCTACCAATTGATGGGCTGAATCACGAAGCTATCTCTTACCAACGAGTTTCCATTTCCCTCGACGACCTTACGCATCTGCTTTGCCCATAGCTTGATCTCCCGACGTTGGACCCCGTAGTAGGTGAATTCCTGCAGATCTAAGAAACTCACCTCGCCTCTCTCCCGATCAGAAAAGGCAAAGAGCGTCTTGCCAGTGGCGGCATCAACGAGGCGTCCCTCAATCCCGATGGAAGGACGATTCAAGATACCCACAAATGGCACCATAAGATTCAAAAGTTGAGCGACGGGACGGCCCGGTTCCACTTGCACGAGATTGGTCTCCAGATACATGAGGTCTTTGGACTTGGACGAATCCGAGGTAATCGAGACACTCCGATTGGGACTCTTGCCCAGCTCGCTCTGAAATCTCTGCGTCGCCAGAGTTGCGAGTTCCTTCGCGTCACTCTTTGCCTGATCACCGATATTTCGGAAATTTGTTCCCGTAAAGGATCCCAGTTCGCGGAGCTGATCTACCCGCATCGGGCGGACTGAAACCCGCGAATAAGTGCTCAGGTTGGCTTTGGGATTCTTCCAAGATTTGGAAAAAGGGAGCATTTTATTTTTCGCCATCTTGGCATCGTCTTCACCCAAAAAGCCGCTGGGTTCGAGCGACGTCTGGCAGGACGCAAAGAGAAGGAGCGATAAACTGGCGGTAAAGAGACGTAAAGTGTTCGACATTCGCAACGCTATCGTCCCTTTCGCTCAGTGCAAGGATATGAACCCCCGAAATTCGAGGGCCCTAAAAAGCCCGGCGATGCGAACACCGGCGGGCTTTTAGAAAGGATCAACCACCCCACGCTCAAAACGCAGAAAAGAGCTTCTGAGCAATCACTTCAGATCATATCGGTCGAGATTCATCACCTTGGTCCATACCCCGATGAAGTCGTTCACGAACTTATCGTGTGAATCCGAGCACGCGTAAACCTCGGAAATCCCCCGTATTTGCGAGTCAGACCCAAAGATCAGATCGACCGAACTGGCACTCCACTTCTTCTCTCCGGTCACATAATCAAGCCCATTGAAAAGAGTCTCGGCATCCCCGGCCTTCTCCCACTTCGTGCCCATATCAAGAAGGTTCACGAAGAAGTCATTGGTGAGCGTTTCCGGCTTTGCGGTCAAGACGCCCACATCGGTTTGGCCGACGTTGGTATTCAAAACACGGAGCCCGCCAATCAAGACCGTCATCTCGGGAGCGGAAAGAGTCAGGAGATGCGCCCGATCAATGAGCATTGCTTCGGGAGTCCAACCATATTGCTTCCCCACATAATTGCGGAAGCCGTCCACCGTGGGCTCCAACACAGAGAATGACTCGACGTCGGTTTGCGCTTGCGAGGCATCTGTTCGCCCCGGTGAAAAAGGAACCGTGACCTCGCAACCGGCGCGCCGAGCTGCTTCCTCAATCCCCGCCGAACCACCAAGCACGATGAGGTCGGCGAGAGAGACCTTCTTATTCCCAGCTTGGGAACCATTGAACCCGGTTTGAATGAACTCAAGCTTTCCAAGAACCTCATTCAGTTGGTTGGGCTGATTTGCACCCCAAAATTTCTGCGGAGCAAGTCGGATACGGGCACCATTGGCACCACCCCGGCGATCGGTGCCACGATAAGTGGAAGCGGAGGCCCAGGCTGTCGAAACCAGGTGTGAGACGCTTAAACCGGAAGCGAGAATTTTGCTCTTGAGGCTCGTAACATCAGCCTCATCGACCAAGTCATGATCAACCGCAGGCAACGGGTCCTGCCACAATTCGGGCTCCGCGGGAACCTCCGGTCCCAAGCCACATTCGTAAGGCCCCATGTCCCGGTGAGTGAGCTTGAACCAAGCCTTTGCGAAAGCATCCGCAAACTGATCCGGGTTCTCTTGAAAGCGCTTGGAAATCGGACCGTAGATCGGATCCTCACGCAGCGCGATATCGGAGGTTAACATGATCGGGGCGTGCCTTCTCTCCGGATCGTGAGCATCGGGAACCGTTCCAGCAGCGGCGCCATTTTTGGGAATCCACTGGGTCGCGCCAGCAGGACTCTTGGTTTGCTCCCACTCGTAATTGAAGAGATTGTCGAGATACTCGTTATCCCACTTGGCGGGCTCGCTGGTCCATGCTCCTTCAAGACCGCTGGAAATGGTGTCGACCCCTTTCCCGCTTCCAAACTCGTTTTTCCAGCCGAGTCCTTGCTCCTCCAAAGGGGCTCCGGCCGGCTCCGGCCCGACCTTCTCCGCAGGGCCTGCCCCATGCACTTTCCCGAAGGTGTGGCCACCGGCAATTAGGGCCACCGTTTCTTCGTCATTCATGGCCATGCGGCCGAAGGTTTCCCGGATATCGCGAGCCGAAGCGATCGGGTCAGGATTCCCGTTTGGCCCTTCCGGATTGACATAAATCAATCCCATCTGCACCGCCGCCAAAGGAGTCTCAAGTTCCCGATTCCCCGTGTAACGTTCATCTCCCAGCCAGTCGCTTTCCGGACCCCAATAAATGTCCTCTTCGGGCTCCCAAAGATCAACGCGACCTCCCGCGAACCCGAACGTTTTGAAACCCATCGTCTCGAGCGCCACATTGCCGGTCAAAACCATCAAATCAGCCCACGAAATCTTACGACCATACTTCTGCTTAACGGGCCACAGCAGCCGGCGAGCCTTGTCGAGGTTGGCATTATCCGGCCAACTGTTGAGCGGAGCGAAACGCAAGGTCCCCGCAGTCGCCCCTCCCCGCCCATCGCCCGTCCGGTAGGTCCCGGCACTGTGCCACGCCATCCGGATGAAAAGCGGACCGTAATGACCGTAGTCAGCCGGCCACCAATCCTGCGAGTCCGTCATCACCTCGGCGAGATCCTTCTTCAAAGCTCCAAAATCAAGTTTCTCAAACTCGGCGGCATAATCGAAATCGCGATCCATCGGGTTGGAGGCCTCCGAGTGTTGATGAAGTAATTTTAAGTTCAGCTGATTGGGCCACCATTCGCTGTTCGACAACCCTTTCCAGGCCTGTCCCGACTTCGCCCCGTGCATCACAGGGCATTTTCCTTCTTCTGACATATCTTGTTTGTTTTAAAATTTGGCGGAGTTGCCCCTTTTTGGAATCGACCCCATACCATCGGAGGTTTCAGAAGTCTTGTCCATCAGGAAATAACAGTAAAACCGCTACATCATAAGACCTCCTAATACCTAAAATCGGAGCCAAAAAAAACGGCCGAGGCCCCAAAGCCCCGACCGTTTGAAACTATCCTTGCTAATTTAGCTTCCCGAGAGCGCGGCATAGACTTGATCAAGCCCACTCCGGAGAAGCCAAGCACGCTCGGCGGCGTCCACAATCTTTTCAGTCCGCTTGATGAGCATCTGGACCGCCTTGGTGACCCGTGCGTCAATCGAGGCGTCCTTGGAAAGCGCCACCATGCAGTCACGATAAATTGCGGCACACTTGCCAGCATCACCCTCGTTGAAGGCGGGCACTCCTTGGTCAATTGCTTCTTCGATCAGCTCGCGAGCGCTCTTTCCCGGGGCCTTCGCCGTCGTCTTATCGCTCTTCTTTTCCTTTTCCCCGTCCTTAGGGAGCAGGACGGCATCGATGACGTGGATCACTCCATTATCGCAAACGATGTCGGTCTTCACGATGGTCACACCATTCACCTTGAAGAGCCCCTCGCTAATCCCAAACTCGAGCGTTCCTCCACTGAGAGCCTTGGCCTGTTTGGCATTCAGAGCATCGCCCGCTGAGACCTTCCCGGAGACGGCATGGAGACTCAGGATCGTGATCAGCTTCTCACGGTTTTCCGGCTGCAAAAGAGATTCAACCGTTCCCTTCGGAAGCGCCGCGAAAGCCTCGTCAGTGGGAGCGAAGACGGTGAGAGGCTGATCTCCGGAAAGCGCGTCGCCTAGGCCAGCGGCCTCGGCAGCAGCGAGGAGTGTCTTGAAACTGCCCGCTCTTTTCGCAACGCTCGCGATATCGTTGGCAGGCGTGGGGGGGAGAATGACCGAGTCGATGACGTGGATGATGCCATTCGAGCACTGGATATCAGCATTCAGGATTGCCGCGTCGTTCACGCGCACTTTCCCGTCGCTAAAGCCAATCTTGACCTTGGACCCTTGGACCGTCTGAGCCTCCTTCGCGGCGAGCGCTCCGGCCAGATCGACTGATCCCGAGAGCACGTGGTAAGTCAAAACAGCCTGGAGTTTTTCGCGATTTTCCGGCTTCAAGAGAGTTGCGACCGTTCCTTCGGGGAGCTTGGAGAAGGCTTCATCGGTCGGCGCGAAAACCGTGAACGGCCCTTTCCCCTGCAGTGTCTCTACCAGCTTCGCCTCGGTGAGAGCCGCCGCGAGAGTCCCAAAGCGTCCGTCCGCAAGCGCCACGGAAACGATATCATCCGATCCGGACTTCGCTCCGTAGGTCCGAATCCAATCAACCTGCAACTCGAAGGGTCCCGCCTTCTTATCACCAAGAAGAAGCCCAATCCGGCGGATCTTGCCGGGATTAAAAGTCTCTTTCTTCAGGCTCATCCCGCGGAAGCTTCCCGAGAATTTGTTAAAAGGGACTTTGATTTCGATCCACTCGTCCTTCTTCGTTTTGAAATCTGACTTGAAGGAAATCTCCATCCCGCGGAAGCGAGCATCGGTGCTGAAGCGCATCTGATACGTGCGACCGTCGCCCTTGACCCTGGCCCGCAAACCCTCGGCACCACTGAGGTCCAATTTGAGATCGCCGCTCCGAAGGGAGGAAAAACCCCCGTTATTTTCCAATGAAAGCTTTCCGTTAAAATTCAAGATTCCGTCATCCGAAATCTCGATCTTTCCCTTGGAGAGCCCGCCCATAACGCCATCGTCAACGACGCGCCAGCCGAGGGTGTCTTTTTCCTCGGGTGTAAACTCCGCAACCGAGTTTTTTTCCGCGAGGGCGGCGAGAGAACTGAGCGACAAGCAGGCCGCCGTCCAGATCGTTTTCTTAAAGGAATATTTCATAACACCCAAAGAACGCACCGGAAATTAAGGTGTCAAAGGGAAATTTGAGCGCGCCAAAGCAGGTCCCTTTCACGGAGTAGAAAAGAGCTCTGGTGAACGACAAGCTCTTTGAAAAAGAGAGTCCCAATCGCACCGAGCCCAAGCCGATCTAGGCCGATCTAGGCCGAAACATCCGGAAAAAGCGAAGGGGGAAGGACGTCATAAAACGAGCCAGCCCAATCACCTCGAGGCAAAATTAGCGCTCGGCCTTCTCGAGTTCATCAAGACGCGTCTCAATCTGCTTCAGGCTGGCGCGAATCGCTTTGAGTGCTTCCTGAGTATCACTTCCTTTCTCCTTCTTCACCACCTTTGGCTGGGGATTCGGTGCGCTCTTGATCTGCAACATCGCCATGACTTCGTCCGCCGGAATCGCGTAGGTCTTGATCCGACCCGAGCGCGAAACATTGATCCCGACACACTTTCCATTGAGATCAAAAAGCGGACCGCCACACATTTCCGGACGAAGCGGGATATCATGCTGAATGACATCCGGGTAGCCGCTCGTGACCTCTGATAATGGGCCCAGAGACCTCTGCATCCGGGGATCACTCTGGACACTGTTTGCCATCTCACGCTCCTTCAAGGTCACGCTCGCTTGCGATGGTTTGCCATCACGTAAGTAGTCCACCTTCAGGGTCTCGCCGGCCTTCCGACCACGAATGAGCGTTCCAAAAGCAATCGGGTCAGTAACGTCCTTCCCATCAAAGCGGGTAATGACATCGCCATCAAGCAAGCCTCCTTCCGCCGCCGCTCCGCCTGCCACGATCCGCGCCACCAAGACGCCCCCCTCACTCTCACCGGCCTGAATTCCCATAAAACCAACGTGCGCCATCGCTCTTCCAGACACGCTGAGAAGGCCAATCCCCAGCGGCTCGTTTTCGAAACCACTGGCGGTCAGAATCGAACCCAAGGCAGGCTCTATCGCCTGAAACCGAACCGGACGGAGTTTCTCCGCATCGATCTTCAGCAATGCCAAATCACGTTGCGGAAAGCGCTTTATCACCTTCGCCAAATAGGTCTTTTCGCCCAGCTTCACTTCCACTTCCCCCCCCTCGGTTTCGGTATTCTTGGTAAGAATACCTCCCTTCGCTGAGACCACCGTCCCCAAGGCTACCGGCTTTCCATCGACCATGATCAAAGCCGTGACGCCGCGATTCCGAGCCATGACCGGCTCGAGTGCCTTGAGCGAGGAAGCGAAGAACAGGTCGGGACCGGCGGGGACCATTCCCGCCATGCCACCCCTTTTCTCGAATTCTTCCATCAGCTTTTCCATGCCACCCAGGTCTTCGACCAACTCCGGAGTGAGTTCGAGCCGCTCCCCCTTCCGGGCCGCGTTCTTGAGAAGCTCTTCGAGTGAGGCTCTCTCCTTTTTTTCCGGCTCCCTTTCTTCTTCCTCGTTTGGCGCAGGCTCCATCTCCTTCGGCTCCTCTTCTGGGGCCTCCTCCTCCTTCTTCTTCTCAAGCTTTTCCGGAGGACCATCCGCGTCCTTCATGAAGTCGCGATAACGAACGAGTTCCACCTTCACCGTCCCCTCCTTCCCCTCACGCTGGTAGTCGATCGTGACCTCATCTCCAGCCTCCCCTTTCTTGACTAAATTTATCATCTGCTCGACCGAATTGACCTCCTTGCCGTTGATCTTGCGAATGAGATCTCCTTTTTGCATCCCGGCCTTTTCTGCCGGCGAATTGGGGACAAGCGCGTCCACCAAGACGCCTTCTTCACCCTCCGCCAATTGCACTCCGAGCATCGCCTGATCCGGCGATGGCCCTGCCGTTTGGGCATTATTAAAACGGGTTCCAGAGGCCTTGCCACTCTTGAGCTTCTCCCACTGGTTTTGAAAAACATCGATTGGGACATGACGATTCTCGCTCAAGCTCATGCCAATATTCGAGTGAATCCCGATGACCCTTCCCTGCACATCAAAGAGCGGTCCGCCCGAGTCACCACCGACGACCGCAGTATCCGTCACCACAAAACTTTGGTTCGCTAGAACTCGTCCCAGTCTCACCGGAGGCTTCCGCATGGGGTCGAAGCCACCGGCGTGGCCCAGTGCCACCGTCCACTGGTTTCGCTTCAATCCCTCACTTTGGCCAAGCTCCACGAAGGGATACTTCCCGGGCTCACTGATCTTCACCATCGCGGCGTCGCGGTCATAGTCGGCCCCTAAAATCTCGCCAGTCTTCCGTGTCCCGTCCGGAAAAATCACGACAAGACCGTCCGCCATACTAGAGGTGACATGGGCAGCGGTCAGGATCAAACCCTCCTCACTCACCACCACTCCACTGCCCGACCCCCTGCCGTCCCGAGACACCAAAGCGACCGTCGCAGGCTGGGCCCGCTTCGAGAGCGCAACAATCTTGCGATTCAATTTTTGCAGGTCGCGAAACCCCTTCACGTTTGGGGCCCTCTCGGATGCGACCGCCGTGACGGGAGCGTCTTGGGCTTGAGCTAAGACCGGAAACCCGGCCAAGGTGAGCGAAGCCAGAAGGGTGAAAATAAGAGTGCGAGGATTCTTCATACGATGAGAGCGTTTTCCCCAGGAAAGCGATAAAGCCGAGGGAGAGGCATCAAGGTTCACCATTCTCCAGTCCTGTCAACTCGGCTCCGCTCTGATCCCACCTTGGTGAGTCTCAGGACAGGATCTCCGGCAGGAAAATTAGACCGTGGTAGGTCTCTCCACGCCGAGACGCTCCGAAGGGGCGCAGGTCTCGCGACGACCAGATCATATCTCCTTGAAGCGGAAGATGATAAAAGCTAGGTCTCAGGCTCCGTAAGGTTGACTCCGGTCAGTGGTTTTCCTTTCGAAAGCCCGTTCAGAATTTTCCAGCCCGACCCGATTCCATGCTTCACCGACTCATTGCCCCCTTTTTCTGCCTTGCCACCTTCTTTCCAGCCGTTCTCCCGGCCGAGGAAAGCGATGGGCCGATCAGCTACTACCATGACATTCGCCCCATCTTTCAGGCGAACTGTCTCGGCTGCCACCAACCCTCCAAGAACAATGGCGACTATGTCATGACTGATTTCGACCGCCTCCTTGCGGGCGGTGAGGATGCTGTCGCAATCGTTCCCGGAAAGCCGGACGAAAGCTACCTCATCGAAGAAATCACCCCGAATTCCGAAGGCGATGCGGAAATGCCCAAAAAGGAAGATCCCCTTCACGAACTCGAAATCGCCCTGATTCGGCAATGGATCACCGAAGGAGCGAGCGATGACACCCCGGAAAACGCCCGACAGCGCTACGACCAAGACCATCTTCCGATTTATTCCAAACCTCCCATTGTCACTTCGCTCGACTACTCACCCGACGGATCCTTGCTCGCGATCTCGGGATTTCATGAGGTCATCCTCCGGAAAGCCGATGGCTCCGGCACGGTGGCCCGCTTGGTGGGACTTTCCGAACGAATCGAGTCCGTCCGTTTTTCTCCCGATGGCACCAAGCTCGCCGCCACCGGGGGCCTCCCCGGTCGCATGGGTGAGGTGCAAGTCTGGGATGTCGCAGAAAAGGAACTCCTTCTCTCCGCCCCGGTCACCTTCGATACCATCTACGGAGCCGCCTGGTCACCCGATGGCACCAAGATCTCCTTCGGCTGCGCCGATAACACCGTCCGCGCCATCGATGCCAAATCCGGTAAGCAAGTCCTCTTTCAGGGAGGGCATAGCGACTGGGTCTTCGACACCGCTTTTAACCCCAAGGGCGATCACCTCGTCTCCGTGAGCCGCGACATGACCGCGAAACTAACCGAGGTCGCAACCCAGCGCCTCATCGACAACATCACCTCGATCACCCCCAATGCCCTCAAGGGAGGAATGGCCGCGGTCGTCAGCCACCCCACCCGCGACGAAATCCTCGTCGGCGGCTCCGACGGGATTCCTAAACTCTACCGCATCTTCCGCAACACGCCTCGCAAGATCGGGGACGATGCCAACCTCCTCCTAGAATTCCCGCCCATGGCAGGACGAATCTTTGCCGTCGATATCTCCATGGACGCGCGCCGCATCGCCGCCGGCAGCAGCCTGAATGGCACGGGCGCGATCCACATCTACGAGGTGAATCCCGAGGCCACGATCAGCCCGGAAATTGCCGAAATCCTCAAAAAGCCCACTCACGAGCGCAACGATGAGATGCGCAAAAAGCTCCAGAAATACTTCGACGAAAGCGTCAAAACTCTCGCCGCCTTCCCAGTCGCGGAATGCGGGATCTTCGCAGTCTCCTTTAACCCCGACGGCTCACGCCTTGCCGCCTCCGGAGCCGACGGGAAAATTCGTATTCTCGATGCCGCGTCCGGCCAACTTGTGACCTCGTTTCTCCCGGTCGCAATCACACCCGACGCCCAAGGAGCCCGTCATCAAAACGAGGGCCCTGCCAATCTCGATAACCGTTTGCCTCTCGATCCCGAGCAAATCCCAGAGGGTCGGACAATCGTGAGACTGGACGTCCGGCAGGAAGGAATCAAAGGCCCGATCACGATCGACACCCCGTATCGCTACGCCCAAGTCATCGTCTCTGCCGAACTCGATTCCGGAGACATCATCGATGTCACCCGCATGACTCAAAATAGTGTCGCAGGCGACCACGTCACGATCACGGAGACCGGCGTGATCCGCGGAGTCTCGGATGGCAACTCTCGCATCAATTTTACAATCGGTGGAAAGAGCGCCGCCATCGCGGTGGCAGTCTCGGGCATGCAAAAAGAATTCATCCCGGCATGGACCAAGGACGTCAATCCGGTCGTGGCCCGCATGGGTTGCAACACCGGAACATGCCACGGCTCCAAGGACGGCAAAAACGGCTTCAAGCTCTCCCTTCGCGGCTACGATCCCCTCTACGATGTCCGCGCTTTCACTGATGACATTGGCTCACGCCGGGTCAACCTAGCCTCCCCTGATGACAGCCTGATGCTTCTCAAAGCCACCTCCGCCGTGCCTCACGAAGGCGGTCAACTCACAAAGCCTGGCGACGACTATTACGAAATCGTGCGAGCGTGGATTGCCAATGGTGCCAGGCTGGAGAAGGAGCAGACCAAGGCGGTCAAGATTGAGGTCTACCCGCTCAACCCCGTTGTTCAGAAGATTGGCTCAATGCAGCAAATGCGGGTCATTGCGACCTATCCCAGCGGAGAGACCCGCGATGTCACCACCGAAGCGGTCGTCACGAGCGGAAACGGAGAAGTGGCCGAAGCGGTGAAAGGATATCCCGCGCTCATCAAAGTGATCCGCCGTGGCGAAGCCCCTATCCTCGTTCGCTACGAGGGAGCCTACGCCGCCACCACCGTGACCGCGATGGGTGACCGGAGCGGCTTCGCGTGGACCGACCCACCGAAGTTTAATGAGATCGACACGCTCGTGGCCCAAAAATGGCAACGCATGAAGACCCTTCCTTCCGAAGTCTGCACCGACCTCGAATTTGTCCGCCGCGTCCACCTCGACCTCACCGGACTCCCCCCGACCGTGGCGCAGGTGAAGTCCTTTCTTGCCGACACCCGGCACTCCCAAGTGAAGCGTGACGCCTTGATCGACGCCCTCATTGGCAATCCCGATTTCATCGAATTCTGGACCAACAAATGGTCCGACATGCTGCAAGTGAATCGGAAGTTCCTCGCCCCCGAGGGCGCCAAACTTTTCCGGAGCTGGATTCGCAAGGAGGTCGCCGAGAATACTCCCTATGATGAGTTTGCCCGCAAGGTCATCACCGCCACCGGTTCCAACAAGGATAACCCACCTGCGTCCTACTACAAGATTCTCCGTACTCCGGAGGACACCATGGAAAACACAACCCACCTTTTCCTCGCCACCCGCTTCAATTGTAACAAGTGCCACGACCATCCCTTCGAACGATGGACCCAGGACAACTACTATGAAATGGCCGCCTTCTTTGCCCAGGTCGGTCTCAAAGAAGATCCCGCGAGCGGCAAAAGTAAGATCGGGGGCACCGCCGTCGAGGGAGCCAAGCCACTCTACGAAATCATCTACCAAAAGAAGGATGGCGAACAAAAGCACGAACGCACTGGCGCCGTGATGCCCCCATCCTTCCCCTACGAAGCCGACCACGTCGCGCAAGAAGACGCCAGCCGCCGCGAAGATCTCGCCGAATGGATGACCTCGCCCGACAACCGCTACTTCGCCTCGAGCTACGCCAACCGGGTGTGGGGATACATGATGGGCACCGGCATCATCGAGCCCCTCGACGACATCCGCGCCGGCAATCCTCCCTCCAATCCGGAGCTTCTCGCTTGGCTCGCGCAATCCTTCATCGCGAGTGACTTCAACATCCGCGAGCTCATGCGCGTCATTTGCAAATCACGCACCTACCAGCTCTCGATCAAGACCAACAAATGGAACGAGGATGACACCATCAACTTCTCCCACGCCAAGGCCCGCCGCCTTCCTGCCGAGGTTCTCTACGACTCCATTCACGCCGTCACCGGAGCCCGCAGCAAATTCCCGGGCGTTCCCAAAGGGACCCGAGCCTCCTCCCTTCCCGATGTCGGCGTCAGGCTCCCCGATAGCTTCCTGGCCAACTTCGGACGCCCCGTCCGCGAAAGCTCCTGCGAATGCGAGCGCAGTAGCGAGATGCAACTTGGACCCATCATGGCCCTCCTGAGCGGACCCACCGTGGGCGACGCCATCTCTGATCCTGGCAATGAGATCTCCAAGCTGGCCAAGGAGTCTCAAGATGATCGCACGCTCGTTGAGGGATTGTTCTACCGCATCCTCAACCGCCCTGCCACCGAACTCGAAATCGAAGCGAGCCTCGTGGCATTCCGCGCCGGCCTTGATCAGGATCAAGCCACCCTCGTGGAGGCCCTCGCCGAACACCTCAAGACGCGCGATCCCGCCATCGCAGCGGCTGAGAGGAAACGTGAAAGCGACCTCTCCGCGAGCAAAGCGGCCACCGCCGCGCACGAAAAAGCGATTAAGCCACGCCTCGATGGTGCCGCGCAAAAACACAAGGAGACCCTTGCCACGCTCGAGAAGGAGAAGAAGGACTACGAGGCCCATCTCCCCGCAAAAATCACCCAGTGGAAACAAGAACTGGCCCACGGGGCCTCACTCTGGAGCGCTCTTCAACCCACTGAACTGACCTCAAGCAACGGGGCCATTTTGACCGTCGAAGGCGATCAAGCGATCATCGCCACCGGCACGAATGGCAAGACCGACTACACGCTCACGGCCGCAACGGACCTCAGCGGAATCACGGCCGTCCGGCTCGAGATGCTCGCCGACGACCGCCTTCCCGGAAAAGGCCCCGGTCGACAGGGAGGCAACTTCGTCCTCGGAGAATTCGAGCTCGAAGTGGCACCCGCGAGCGACCCGAGAAACTTCCAGCGCGTCGCCTTTAGCACCGCCAAGGCAAGCTTCAGCCAGACGAACTACGAAGTGGCCAAGGCCATCGACGGAAAACCGGGCGGACCGAATGCCGGTTGGGCCATCTCTCCGGAGGTCGGCAAGAATCAAAGCGCCCTCTTTGGGATCGGCCAGCCCATTGGGCACGGTGGAGGGAGCATCCTGCGCTTCACCCTCAAGCAACCTTTTGACGAGGTGCACACCCTTGGAAAGTTCCGGCTCTCGGTCACGACCCAGCAAGGGCCCCTGCCCTTTGGTATCCCGGAAAACATCACGCAAGCCCTCGCTCTCGCCAAAGAGAAACGGAACGATCAACAAACCGGGGAGATCACGAAATTCTTCCGCGACAACGACGCCAGCCTCAAGGTTCTCGACGAAAGCTTGGCCGCAGCGAAGAAGCCCCTCCCTCTCGATCCCAAGCTGGCCGAGCTCCGCAAGGGACTTGCCGCGCTCGAGAATTCGCCCCGGGCCGACCCACGGCACGACCAACTCAGCCAAGACCTTGAACTCAGTACGAAACAACTCGGAGATCGCCGACTGACCGGCGCTCAGGATCTCGCCTGGGCCCTCATCAACACGCCCGCCTTCCTCTTCAACCACTAATCCCACCCCCAAAAAACCGAAGCCATGTTTAGAATTCCAGGACAATCAGGAAAAGACAACTGCGACCCCTCCGCCGGCCCCACCCGGCGTGATGTCTTGCGAGTTGGAGGGGCCGGCATGCTCGGCATGTCGCTCAGCACAATGTTTCAGGCCAAGGCCCTCGCCGAGGAGAAAAAACACTCGGGGGCCCCCGGTTGGGGAAAGGCCAAGAGCATCATCATGGTCTATCTGCAAGGCGGGCCGAGCCACCTCGACCTTTGGGACCCGAAGGAGAACGTCCCCGATAATGTCCGCAGTTCCTTCAAGACGATTCCCACCAAAATCCCCGGAATCAACTTCACCGAGGTCCTGCCAAACCTCGCCAAGATCAACGACAAGTTCACCATGATCCGGTCGATGAGCTACACCCCCAACGGCCTTTTCAACCACACCGCCGCGATCTACCAGATGATGACCGGCTACACCACCGACAAGGTGAGCCCGTCCGGCCAACTCGAGCCACCCAGCCCCAAGGATTTTCCGAACTTCGGCTCCAACCTCGTCAAAATGCGCCCGATGGAGGAGCCCATGCTCCCCTTCGTCATGCTCCCCCGCCCGCTCCAGGAAAGCAATGTCGTCGGCAAAGGGGGCAGCGCCGGGTTCCTTGGCAAGTCCTACGACCCTTACACCCTCTACCCCGGTGGCGATGACATGGACATGGACAAGATGGCCCGCATTAAAATCGACGACCTCCAGCTCCGACCCGACGTCTTTTCATTGCGACTCAAACGGCGCGCCAGCCTGCGCAGCGCCATCAATGCCCAGATGCCCATCATCGACAAAGCGGTCGCCGACTACTCGCTCGATGAATACTACGACCGCGCCCTCAACCTCATCGTGAGTGGCCGCGCTCGCGAAGCGTTTGCCCTCGAACAAGAGAGTGACAAAACGCGCGAGGCTTACGGTAAGAACACCTTCGGCGACAGTTGCCTTCTCGCCCGTCGCTTGGTCGAAGCCGGGACCCGCGTTGTTGAAGTGATCTGGCCCAAGGTCGCCAACTCCGACAATCACTCCTGGGACACTCACAAGGATCTCACCAAGCGCATTAAAGACCAAGGGGGCCCCATGCTCGACCGAGGCCTCGCCACGCTCATTTCAGATCTCGATGAGCGCGGCTTACTCGAGGAAACCCTCGTAGTCGCAGTCGGTGAATTCGGACGCAGCCCCCAAAAAGGGGTCAGCACTTCGGGCAATGGTAACAGCGCCGACGGCCGTGATCATTGGCCCTATTGCTACACCAGCGTGATCGCCGGGGCTGGCATCAAACAAGGATACGTCCACGGCAAGTCCGACAAGACCGGCTCCGCTCCCGTGGAAGATCCCGTTCATCCCGGCGAGTTACTTGCGACCGTTTACCACGCCTTCGGGATTGATCCCGAGACCATGGTGATGAATCATCTCAACCAACCTCGTGAACTCGTGAAAGAGAAGCCCGTCTTGAAGCTCTTCAGCTAAAAGGCCACGGGGAAAGCTTCTTTACGCCAATGAGCTTGCCCCCTCATTTCCCAACTTGAGGGAGTTCCCTTCAAAGAATTCAGCGTTTTGGCAACCACGGCAGTTTTAACCGCGCAACTCTCCACCGCAGCCGTCCTGAGTCGGGACGTGGACGCTTCCGCTTTCTCATTCCCCCCAAAATCCATCGGCTTCCTCGCTGACAACACCGATGATCTCACCTTCCGAGCACAAGCCGTTTGCACCGCTGATAACCCTCCCCGTTTCTGCGGCGACTCTCTTTCGATCAGAGGTGGTGAAGCCGTGGACTTTCCGTCTCCAATGCGACCGGACGAGCGGGTGCTCTTTCCCCAGGGACTCTCATTGATGACTCGACCAGCGGAGGATTGTGGCAAACTTCTCTCCTCAACTCGGTGACGATCTCCTATTCTGCAAACCTTCTCGCACCCGAAACAAGTGGCTACCCAAACACCCATGCGATTACCCCACTCTTTCTCAATCCTCGTCTTTGTCTTTTCGGTCGCGGCACACGCCGAACCGAAGAATGACTTGGTGCCGCTCCGTCTGAAGGAGATGCCGCGATCTGATCGACTCCCTAATTGGGCCGCCCAAAAGAAAACGAGCACGGGCGTCCCTCTCTCGCAAAACCTCCCCGAACCGGATGCCCATGAGGCCTGGCCCGGCGAGACATTTTCGAAGGCGGCCCTGGGCCAGCTTTCTCGTTTGAGCGAGGCCGACAGCGCGAAAGAAAGCGGCGATTTGCTGGCACGAGATTTCTTGTGCTCTGATTTCGAGATCACCGGGAAGCGGGAGAGCCCGACCAAGAATATCGTGGTCCAATCAGGGACACCGGGAGCGCCAAAACCAACGAGCTCTCAAGAACTCATGACAAAGCTGGGAGCCCTTGGAAAACTGAAATTTAAAGTCACCGGCGTCGAAAAGCAAACCACCCGGATTCAGGTCGAGGCGAACCGCGAGGGCGCGGAATATTCCGCGAGCTGGCTTTGCACATGGGATGACACCCTGCCGCCCAAGCTTACGAAGCTCGAAGTCGTAAAATTTGAGACCGTTCATTCCGAGGCCTCTTGGTTCATCGACGCCACGAGCGCCGCGATCGGGGAAAACCCGCGCTTCGAAGCCCAAGTGATGCGGGGCATTGGCTATTGGTCGGAGCGCATCACCCGCATCGGCGACCTCTCCATGACGGGGCATCACGGGATTGCGGTGGGAGACGTCAATGGCGATGGCTTGGAAGACCTCTATGTTTGCGACGGAGGCAGCTTGCCGAATCAACTCTACCTCCAGCAAGCCGACGGCTCGGCAAAGGAGGTTGCTGCGAGCTGGGGCGTGGCGTGGCTCGAAGATTCGCGAAGCGCCCTGTTGCTCGATCTCGACAATGACGGGGATCAAGATCTCGTCGTCGCGACCATTGCCATGATTGCTTTCGCGGAAAACACCGGCCGAGGAAAGTTCGAATTAAGGGGCGGATTCCCGGGAGCGCCCTACCCTTTTTCACTGAGTGCAGCCGACTTCGATTCGGATGGAGACCTCGATATTTACACCTGCATTTACAGTGCGGGTGATGACTCGGTTTCAGGGAAGCGGGGCTTCGAAGCGACCTCGCCCATTCCATTCAATGACGCAGAGAATGGTGGCCGCAACGTGCTCCTGACGAACCTTGGTGACTTTCAATTTGGAGAGATCACAAAAGAGATGGACTTGGACCAAAACAACACGCGTTGGAGCTTTGCGGCATCCTGGGAAGACTTCGACCGTGACGGCGACCCGGATCTCTACGTCGCCAATGATTTTGGAAGAAACTGCCTCTATCGGAACGACGAGGGACGGTTCGTGAACATCGCCGCCGATACTGGAGCCGAGGACATGGCCGCCGGGATGTCGGTTTCTTGGGGAGATTTTAACCGGGATGGCGACGCCGATATTTATGTCGGAAATATGTTCTCGTCCGCCGGCCAGCGGGTCTCGTTTCAGCGGGCATTCGATGATGGAAGGAAACGGATGGCCCGTGGCAACAGCCTCTTCGCGGCGAAGGAAGGAGCATTTGAAGACGTCAGTATCGACAGCGGCATCACAAATGGCGGCTGGGCCTGGAGTTCGGCCTTTGCCGATCTCAATAACGACGGTTGGCAGGATCTCGTGGTCGCGAACGGATATCTCAGCAACACGCGCGACGATGACTTGTGAAGTTTCTTCTGGCGACAGGTCGTGTCGCCCTCCGAAAAAATCACCGACTACGCTCGCGGCTGGTCTGACTTGATGAAGCTCGTCCGCAACGGGCACTCGTGGAGCGGGAGCGAGCGAAATCGTTTTTTCTTGAATGGCGGGCAGGGGAAATTTCATGAGATGTCCCACCTCTCCGGACTCGATCAAATCGAAGACGGTCGCGGGCTCGCCCTTGTCGATTGGGACCTGGATGGACGCCTCGACCTTTGGTATCGCAACCGCAGCGCGCCCCGACTTCGGCTCATGTTGAACCGCCGCCAAAGTGCGCCTGCCATCGCAATCAAGTTAGAAGGCACCACTTCCAACCGCGATGGCATCGGCGCGGTCGTCGAACTCCTGCCTGCCCAAAAGAACACGCGCTTGGTTCGTTCCGTAAAGGCGGGCGATCTCTTCCTCTCGCAATCGAGTAAGTGGCTCCACTTCGGCCTCGGCGACGAAACCGGCTACACGCAAGCCTCTGTCATTTGGCCGGGTGGCGAGAAGGAAACTTTCAAAGGAATCAGCGTCAAGTCCGAGCGCTTCCTCTTGAAACAGGGAACGGGGCGAGCGGTTGCCGTGACAGCTCGAAAGGCAATCGGACTTGAACTTAAAGCACTCCCTAAAATTTCAAACCACAATGGCAGCCTTCGTATCATTTTGCCAGCCAGAGTGCCCTTCCCTATCCTCACTTATCGCGACCAAGCGGCCCAGCTCAAGACGCTCACCGCCGATGGGAAGCCGCGCCTCTTGATCCTCTGGTCCGGCATCTGCGACCACTGCAAAACGACGCTCCAGGAAGTCGCGAAGAACTCCGCCGCGATTCGCGCCTCTGAGCTCGAAGTGCTCGCACTCACGGTCGACGGCCTCGAAGGACCGGCCAGTGATCTCACTGCGGCTTACGATCTCATCGACCAAACGAAATTCCGCTTTCCATGGGGCGCGACCGACCAGCGCTCGGCCCAGCTCATTCACAAATTCCAAGAAGCGCTCTTTGATCGCACGCCTGCCGCCTCGGTGCCACTCGCCATCCTGCTCGATCCAAGCAACCACGCTCTGGCGATCTATCGCGGCGAGTTCGCGATTGCCGAAGTCCTGCAAGACTGGCAAACGCTTCAAAACGCCACCCCTAATCAACTCCATCACCTCGCGCCTCCCCTGAGCGGAACTTGGTTTACCAACCCTCTGCCGCAACGTGCAGTTGAACAGCTTTTCCGAGTGAAGAACTCGCCGCTTCCGCTCAGATAATATGGAGTGTGGACATTCCTGTCCGCTTCCCCGCCCTGAACCGATTCTCCGTAGCGGACAAGAATGTCCACACTCCGTATTCCGATTCTCCGCGGCGGCTTCGCCGACCGCTTCATTCCTTGAGATCACTGGGTCGCATGATAGCCCAAATGGAGGTGATCTATGTGTGATGCCCCCCGGCACTCTCTAATCACCCTGCACCATCACCACGATTCCTCGCGTGTGAGGATCGTTACGATGCTCGAAGAGAAAGAGCCCCTGCCAGGTGCCGAGGGTCATGCCGCCATTCACGATCGGGATGACTTCGCTGGTGCGCGTGAGAACCATGCGGATGTGTGAGGGCATGTCGTCGGGACCTTCATAGGTGTGCACAAAATACGGGGTATCTTCAGGAACAAGGTGATCAAAAAAGGCGTGGAGATCGGTCCGGGCGCTGGCATCGGCATTTTCCATAATGACGAGACTCGCGCTGGTATGCTGAACGAAAACCGTGGCCGTTCCGGTGGTGATTCCCGCTTCCGCGACGATGTCCTCGACTTGTCGCGTAATTTCATAAGTTCCCTTTCCCGAGGAACGGACCGACAAACTGGCAGCGTGGCTGGGCATGAACGAGACCTTGCCACTCGAAGCCTTCACTCTTCAAGCCAAGCTTCGGACGTTTCGTAAAGTTCCGATTAAAACTTCTCCGGCGGATCTTTCGGTTTCGGCTGGGGAGCAGGTATGACTTGAACGGGCTTAGGCTGAAAAATCACGGGTTCCCGGTTATTAAGTCGATTTTCAGGTCCTTTTGGCCACATCAAGACCACCACAATCAGGGCGGCGTAGGCCACTCCTCCCGCTAAAACAAATTGACCGGTTCCCGCTCCACGGAACCAAGCGGTGAACTTCCCGACAAAACCCACGGTGGGAGCTTCAGGTCGACTCTCCTCATCCCTTCGTTTCTGAAACTCCGTCAGAAAGTCGTCAAAATACCCCTCAGGTGGCGTTTCATATCGCTTGAGACGGATGATTTTTTGAATCTGTTCTTCTTCGGGACTCATGGAGGGATCTTGGTGAATGAAAACGGGGCTTTCAAAATTAGCGGATAAACTCTTCCAAATGCCCCTGCAGTTGCTGGTGCGCGTAAAAGAGCCGGGAGCGAATGGTGCCCTGCGATACTTTAAGAATCTTGCTGATTTCAGCGTGAGGAATTCCTTGGATATCAAACATCGTCACGACCGCTCTATGGTCATCAGACAGCGCCTGCATCGCTTCGTTCAATTTTTTTTGAAGTTCGTTCACGTCGCTTTGGTGGCGGGGATTGGCGGCATACCCGATATCGACCATGGCGTCGTCATTTTGAATCCCTGAATCGATATCATCGAGACTCCAGGCCGCCCGGCGCTTGCGCTTCTTGAGGAAGTTCAAGGTCATGTTCGTCCCGATGGCATAAATCCAGGTGTAAAAGGATGAGGTGCCCCGAAAGCGATTGAGGGAGCGATAGGCTTTCGCGAAGATGTCTTGAAGAAGGTCGTTGGTATCCTCCCGGTGCGAGGTCATGTGATAAACCATGCCGTAAAGGCGTGGACTGAATTTCACGACAAGGGCATCGAAGGCCGCGATGTCACCCTCCTGCGCCCGGCGCACCAGTTCACGATCAGCATCGGCAGCAGACTCTTTCGCGGAATCAGAGGGCATAGAAACAGGGATGATCGCTGATGAAGGAGCTACGGACACACGCATACCGACAAGGTGGCCCGCGGGATGTTCAATTTATCTTTGAAGAAGAGCGCTCGATGATGACCCCGACCCAGTCGGTCTCCGGTAAAATAAATTTCTCAAGCGCCACCCGGACCTTCTTCACCGGGAATTCCGCAAGCACCAAAGCCGCGATCTCTTGCGCCAAGGTCTCGATCAACTGCCGCTCCCCTTCCCCCGCCAGAAGGCGCACGCGGTCGGCCACTTCTTTATAATTCACGGTGCCATCAATGCCATCCTCCTCAGGAAAGGGGCCCGTTTCCATGACGAGATGGACCCGCAGCGACTGCGGCGTCGCGCGTTCCTCCTCCGGCACCCCAATCCGAGTGGTGACCCGCAAGCCGTGAATCAAAATCTCGTCGTTCATCTCGCGGAGACCACGGGTTTCGCGGAATCTTCCAGCCATTGCCGGAAGTCCCCCAAATCGTCGAAGAGATGGTGCGGCGCGCTTTGAACCAGCCGTTCCACGGGATCGTAGCCCGTTGCCACTGCCACCGAAGTAATCCCACCGTGCTTGGCGGTCTCGATATCGTGAACCATGTCGCCCACAAAAGCGGTCTCAGCGACGGCGAGACCATGGGTGCTCAAGATTTCGCCAATGCGCTCGCGTTTATCGATGACACCGGCGTAGATGGCTTCGAAGTGGTCGTGCAGTCCAAAGTCATGGGCCTGCTCCGTGAAAAGTCCGACATCCATGCTGGAGAGCACAAAACAGCGGATCTTCTGGTCGCGGCACCACGCAAGCATCTCGCGCGCGTGCGGAAGAACGGTGACCCCTTCCGGAGATTCGTGAAAGGACGAGCGAAATGTGTCCTCGAGTGTCGCAATTGGAACTCCCGGAAGCATTTCTTCATAAAATTCCGGATAAGGAAGGCGAAAGCGCTTTCGAAATTCCGCGCGCGACAGCGACGGGACCTGATGCTTATTGAGGACCGCATTGGTGGCATGGAGGGTCGGGGGAAGGTCATCGACCAAGGTTCCGGACCAATCAAACAGGAGGGATCGATATTTCATGAGGAGTGCAAGCTAGCCGATGGTGAGCCGAAGAGAAGTGACGTTTTCCGCCCCGAGTTCGCTTTGCAGCTTTCGAAGCAGCCCGGGCTTCAGTTGCTCCAAATGGTAACGCATCGCGGGCTGTAATACCTTAAGGGTCAGGCATCCTTTCCGAATCGAGACCGGTTCGGTCTGTTTTGCGATGAGCTCGCCGGCCAGCGAACTCCAAGCCTCTTTGACGCGCTCCTCATCGAGGCCACCCCGAACCCCGATGGAGTCTAAAATTGCCTCAATGTGCGCCGAGGCCTCGGAAATATTTTTATTCAGGTTGAGAGGGCGACGCGCGCCAACCCACTGGCTGACGATGTCAGCCCGCATGTTCTTGGGGCCAAGCGGCTTGACCTTGCGTGAGACCGGTTTGCGTCCCATGGCGCAGTCTAGTCTTCGCCCCCGTCTTCGCCAATCGCTTCAACGGGGCATCCTTCCAGAGCCTCCATGCAGAGAGCGTGCTCATCGTCATTGCTCGGTTGCTTGTAGACATAAGAATACCCTTCTTCGTCAGAACGCTGGAAGTTTTCAGGGGCGGTTTCGCGGCAGAGATCGCAGTCAATACACTGGGAATCGACGTAGAATTTTCCAACAACGCTTTCGGGATTTTTATCTTCGATATCAGCCATAGCTTGTTGCTCGAAACTCTTCGCCCCCTCTCCCGAAGATGCAATCACTTTTTACACCGTTGATTCACGCGTTGCATTTGCCGGTTGCGGTGACTATCTCTCTTCGCACCCGATATGAAGCACCACCCCTCCAACCCAAAAAACGAAACAAGCGATGATTTTTGGGATCTCGGCGATGACGATCTCGAATTGGAGAAGAGCGCGGAAGAGAATCCCGTTGAGCCGGCCGCCACTCCGGTCCTGCAAGGGCCACGTGAGCCTGCGCGCGCGCCGCAGGACCCAGGGGCACCTTCCCGAGATCAGAAAAGCGATCCTGCCACGCCGACACCGAGAGCAGTGTCAAAAAGGGGCCACACCAACTCACCCACGAGTGCGCCCGGCCCAACTTCCACGATGGAGAAGGGATTACTCACCGCGCTCACAGTGAGCCTCGTAGGTTTGGCAGGCTGGGGAATCACGGCATTCTTCAACAATGCCCCCAATGGGGAAGTGGTTGAATTCATCGAGGACTTTCCGATCAAAGGAGAAAAAATCACGATTGAGAATATTGAAACGTGGTGGCGCGAGCCCGTGCGCGATGGCGACACTCCTGATGTTGGCGTGGTCATCGACGCAAAACTCATCCCCTGCGCCAAGATCAAATTGGTCGCGAGCGGCTCAACGACGCTGCAAGTGAGCTTCCGGGACGGCGAAGACAAGCTCATCGGCGACACCACGAACCTCACTGTCGAAGACGGAAAATTCGAGCAATCTGGTTCCAATGAAATCGACGTTCACGCCACTTCCGGATTCCGAAACCCCGCGCGCATGAATGCATACGTCAACACGGATATTGCCGCGTGGTCCGTCGTCATCGTCGAAGGAAACAGCACCGAAACCCCTCTCGTCAGAGCCCGCCTCGAAGCGAATCGCAAAGAAAACAACTAAAAATTATGTCCGACAATCCCGCTCCTCTCGTGCCCGCAGAAGGTTGGCACGTCATTCACCTTTACTACTCGGTCGACCACAGCCAGTGGTCACTCCTTTCAGAATCCGAACAACGTCAGGCCAAGACCGACCTCAGTGAACTGGTCCAAGAAATCCGCTCCCACCCGGACACCCAACTCCTGACCTTCGCGGTCGTGACCCCCAAGGCCGACATTGGCTTCATGCTCCTCACCCCTGACTTGCACGATGCCACGCATTTCGAAAAACGCCTCACCCTCGCTCTCGGGCCTGATGTCCTCACCCCGACCTATTCCTACCTTTCACAGACCGAGCGGTCGGAATACACCACCAGCAGCGAACAATACGGCCAAGATACCCTCATCGCGGAAGAAGGCATGACCGAAGGAAGCGCTGAATTCGTGGCCGGCCTCAAGGAATTCGACGAGCGCATGGTGCACTACCTCAAGCACCGTATGTATCCCGTCCTCCCCGACTGGCCGGCCCTCTGCTTCTACCCCATGTCGAAACGCCGCGCCGCGCACGATGACTACAACTGGTATTCGCTCGAGCACGACGCCCGCGCCAAGCTCATGAAAGGGCACATGAAAACCGGCCGCAAATACGCCGGCAAGATCCTCCAACTCATCACCGGATCGACCGGCCTCGATGAACACGAATGGGGCGTCACCCTCCTCGCCAAGGACACCCTGGAAATCAAAAACATCGTTTACGAGATGCGTTTCGACGAAGTCTCAGCCCGCTACGCCGAGTTCGGCGACTTCTACATCGGGATGCAGCTTCCACTCAACGAACTCTTCAAACGCATCTGCCTTTAGAAATGACACGACTGTCGATGGCACTCCTAGTCTCGCTTCTGCTGGCTTCATGCGCCAGCTATCCGAAGGACTTCCGTGCAGCGGCCAAAGAACATCAACCTTCGCCTCTTCCGAGTGGCCCTTGGAAAGGAACCTGGAAGAGTGACGTCAATGGCCATAGTGGCCCCCTTTGGTGCCTCATTTCACAAGACCCTTCCCAGCCCGACCTTTGGAACTTCCGTTACCGAGCGGGCTGGGGCGTCCTTCAATTCGGTGACTACACGCATCAAATCAAAGCGCGCACCACGATGGCTGGAGAATTTCGTCTACCCGTCAGGGGGGAAATGACCCTCCCCAACAACTTCGGCACCTACTCAGTTGAAGGCGCTGTTTTCCACGACCGTCTCAAACTCCGCTACAAGGGCCGCGGCGATCGAGGCACGATGGCTCTTACTCGCCCTCCCAAGAGGTAGTCTGGTCCAAAGCCCAGGGTTGCAACCAAGGCCCAGACACGGGGTGCCGAAGGGGCAGCGGAAGTCCCAGGGCAAGTTGCTTACCGCACGTTAGAAGTGATTGAGTTGGATTTTGGATTTTGGATTTTGGGTTTTGGGTTTTGGGTTTTGGATTTTGGGTTTTGGGATCGCAGGGGGGAGATTACGCGGAGGGTAAGCCGTGGCACCGGCGTCCCGCCTGTTTCCCGCAAGCAAGCGAAGCGCTTGCCAAGGCTCGGCCCCCTTAATAAACACACCACGGCTCAATCGCTAAAAGTGCTGCCGCATCCCTTGCCTCTTGCGAGGGGAAAAGAGCCAAGGCATACCCGCCATGCCCTCCTCCGCAATATTTCCGGGCGACCGACCCCGGCACCTCGGGGAGCTGAGCCATCCCCTCACCCAACTGCGCCGCATAGGACACCAAAATAGCCTCCGCCAGCTTCGCGATCGACTCCGCCATGACCGCTTCCCGTGCGATCGCCCCGGCCCGCTCGATGAGATCATAGTCGCGCTCCAGATCGACGGACCCCGGGGTGTCATGCTGGCTTCCGGTCCATAAAAGAGCCATCTTCCCCTCGAGAAAGGAGCCCTCTCTCTTAAAATCTAATTTCGGGCGAGGGCCGCTTTTCCAAACGCACACCCCGGTCTCGCGAATGACCGCCGGGTCCTGCCAACCCACCCCCAAATCAAGCTCCGCCTGCACCGGATCCCTGCCATTCAAAAGAGCCCACGCCGCACTCCCCCCCAAGCCGGCCCGTTGCTCGTAGGGCCAATCCCGCAAGCTCACCTGCGGCGAAATGGCACAGTTCACGATGAAGCCCCCTTCCCTCGCCCGGGACGGCACGTCGAGCCACCCGCCCCCAAAGTCGACCCGCACCGGGGTCTTGGCACGCCCGCTGATGCGATTGACAATCGCGGTCGTCGAAATGGGCGCAAACTTTGGAGGCGTTTTGGGCAGCCTAAGATACCGGCACCCCACCTCAGCACAAAGCGCCTCCTTGAGCGCGCCATATTGATCGTCTTCTGTCACCGCGAGAATATCCGGCTTCAAGCGACGAAAGACCGGCTCGAAATCGAGCCCCTTCGCGGTGCCGTTTCCGGCCACCACCTCATCCACCATCTCCAACGAAGCCAACAAGGCCGCCTTGTGATCATCCGGGAGCGAAGGCCTTCTCTCCTTGTGCTTCCAAAGGATCTCCTCATTCGCAAAAGAAACCGTCAGGTGGTCCCCCAAAGCGCGGGCCTCCTCAAAAAACTGCAAGTGCCCCGCATGGAGGATATCGTAACAACCGGAAACAAAAACGCGAACCATCTCGCGACAAGTCAATCATTCCAAATGAGGACGACAAGCCTTTCTCGTCTTCACAAGAGGTCCTCACCCGTCGTAAAGGGGGGCCGATGAAGTTTTCCTTTCTTTCTCGCCCCGCCTCGCCTCCTCCCTGGGAATTCTCCTCGCACTTGCTCTCTTCGGTTTCGGTTTCGGTAAACTCGCGCTGAAGGCAGCGCCACTTCTCCAGAAAGAAAAGTCTGTCTCAAAGCATCGGGATTTGGTTTGCTCTCGCCTATGGAGTGTCGCCATGGGACTGCCTTCCTTTTCCTCGGAATTCTATGGATTCAGCTCTGTTTCGTCCTCTTTCCAAGCTGGCAAAATCAGACCTATTACGATTACGGGTGGATTGTCGCACCCTTGATTCTCTTTTTTGGGTTTCATCGCTGGCATGATTTTTCGAGCAAGGATTCCCACCCCTCTCGAGCAGGATGGCAAATCGCCGCGATCGCGTTGGGCACCTTGATCCTCGTTCCGATTAGGCTCATCGAACACGTTGATATTTACTGGCGTCTTCCCCTCTGGATTCACGCGCTCGTGGTCCTCACCCTGAGCCATCTCACCGTCGCGCTCCTTTATGACAGGAGGACAAGCCAGAACCTTCTCCCAGCCTCGCTCTTTCTTCTTCTGGCAGTTCCCCTTCCCAGCCGCATCGAGCAGCCCTTAGTCAATGGGCTCACCCAGGGTGTTCTGGAGTTCACGAGCTTTCTTCTTCCGCTCAATGGCTACCCGATTGAGACCTCCGGCACATCCTTTATCGTCAATGGGGAAATCTTTGACGTCGCTGAAGGCTGTAGCGGGATCCGCTCGTTCCAGAGCGGGATCGTGGCGTCCCTCGCGCTCGGAGAACTCAACCGTTTTTCGATCACGAGGCGTCTGACCTTCCTCGTCCTCTCCTTGGGATTGGCGGTGCTCACGAATTCCTTCCGGGTCTACGCTCTCGCCCAAATCGCGCACGAAAGTGGTCGGCAGGAGATGAACACCGCCCACGATGCCCTCGGCTTCGGGACAATGATCGCGACCTTCAGCAGCATTGCCCTCTTGGCATCGTTCATGGCCCGGCGCCCCCAAAAACCGTCCCCGAAAAAGGGCCCGTCCCCAAAAAAAGGCCCTCCCATCCCCTCAAAAAGGACGAGGAGAGACCTCCGGCCCCTTTTCATTTCGGTGATCCTCCTCCTCGGAGCATCCGAGGGATTCCGCCTCTGGTGGTTTGAGCTCCCGACCCAATCGGCAGCGTCACCTTCCCCGCTCATTTGGAACGTTCCCGCCGAAGCGATCGATCGCAGATTCTCCGAGACGCGGGGAGGCAAGATCCTCGACTACGACCGCGGGATGCAGGTTCTCCTTGAAGACAAAAAAACCCCGGTGAAAACCGAGGTGACCTATCTGGAATATTATCAGGGGAATGACCGGATCTTGCTCGATCTTTACCTCCACTCGCCCGAGATCTGCTTTCCTGGTTCCGGAATCCAACTTGTGAAGGAGCTTCCCTTCCGGACTTTCAGGGTTGCAGGCCGGGACCTTTTTGTTCGGCAATGGCTTTTTAAGCATCCGGTCTCCGAAGAACCGCTTTATGTCGGCAAGCTTATCTGGTCATCCGACGACTATTTACTCCGACAAACCCTTTACGAAAAAAATCTTAAAATGGCCCGCCTCAGAGCGGCCATGGAACGCCGGGAATTCGCGGCGGCCCGGATGGTCCTGGCGGTGACTTCAGGAGTCACGACAGCCGACGACGCCTGGACGGCCTTCGAGGAAAAAGTGATCTCCCGACTTTCAGTCAAGGAATAGCCGCCCCACGCGATCTTGGGAGTCCGGGAGAAATCAGCAACCCCGACCCCCGACAAGCGCTCCGCTTGCCAGCGGGGAAAAAAACTTCCTGTAAACTGCCTTCATTCGATCCCAAAATCCAAAATCCAAAATCCAAAATCCAAAATCCAAAATCCAAAATCCAAAATCCAAAATCTATCCCCTCCATCACCCTCCCGAACTCTTAACGATGGCGGTCAGAATTCGCCGGATAGAATCACTCTCCGCTAACAACGCTGTTAAATCTTCAGCGGGGAGAATGCCACCGTCGCGGGTCAAGCGGAGCCAGTAGTGTGATTCCCGCGCCTCTTTCGAGGCGATGCTCATCTTAGAGCGGAAATACGCGGGATATGCGAAACTTGGTGGCTCGGACTGCAGTGAAAAAGTCAGGGGGAATCTGGGTATCGAGCCGCGAAGGACACGTTCTATCAGAGTCCGATGTGCCCCCGTCCTTACATGACTTGGGAAAATTCTTCCAAGGATGACGATTCAATTGAGGCTCGGAGGAGGGCATCGAGCACGGAATCATCGTGAACCTCACGGATCGCGGCCGCTAATCCGACCGGAGGACAACCAAAGCGAAGCTCCAAAGCTCGAAGGATGCTGTTTTGGAGGCTTTCTTGACGGCCCTCTTGGAGGCCTTCTTGGTGGCCTTCTTGGCGGCCTTCTTGGCGGCCTTCTTGGCGGCCTTCTTGGCGGAGTTGTTGGGCGAGAGTCATGGCGGTGGTCTGGAGTTCAGATTGAGCAATCTGCCCTACCTTATCTCGAAATCCTTTGGGGTCAACCTCGGCATTGAGCATGTAGCGGAGCAATAATTCAAAAACGGAGCGGGGAAGTTGGGAGAGGAGTTCTTCGTCCCAGACGGGATCAGCTAGGAGTGAGCCGATCCGTTCGGCTTTCATCGTCCTCAGGATCATGATCCCGGCGGGAGTGCCGACGATTGCTTCAAAAGGGATTTCCGCAAGCTGGACCAGGCGAAAGTTGAATTCGGGAACGAATGGTTGGAGGTCATCAGCAAGAGCGGGCGGGATATCAAGGAGACTGGTGAAAGTGGGATTGAGTTTCCATTCCTGCGCGTTCTGAGCGAGGACAACCGGAAGGATGACGGGGAGCTTTTTGTTGGGCTCGGTTTTGACACGTGATTCCCAAATCCGGACCATGTAGCGGAGGAGGCGCAGGGCAATCCAATGGTCTTCCCGGACCTGATGCTCGAAGAGGAGGTGGATGAGGCAATCGCTTCCATGGAGGGGGGCGGAGAAAAGGAGATCACTCTCGGAGTGGCGGAAGTGCGAATCGATAAAGCTACCGGGTTGCAGGGCGAGTTGATCCCAAGCGATGGCACTGGAAAGGGCCGGCGAAAGTTGGGACCGTAGAAAGGCCGCCGCGGTGGTGGGATCACTAAAGCCTGCTTTGAAAAGCTTGTCATGCGGTTGATGATCGGGGTTTTTGGGCATTTGTTCTTTGTTTCTTCCGAGAGAAATCTGTGTCACTGACAGTCACGATCTCTTCGCGCAATATCTTAATGAATTCCCTCGCTATTCCTAAGACAAAATCGCACCGCGGTTTCTATATTTTAAACTCAGGTTTCAGTCCTCCGCTCCTTGCTCCTTGCTCCTTGCTCCTTGCTCCTTGCTCCTTGCTCCTTG